>Ga0208246_1000086_pt1 | contig 91652 bp, 96 predicted proteins | sample RifOxyD2_FD_184039 | JGI IMG/M metagenome (GOLD analysis project Ga0208246, IMG submission 184039) | Soil microbial communities from Rifle, Colorado - Rifle Oxygen_injection D2 (SPAdes) | ecosystem: Environmental > Terrestrial > Deep subsurface > Rock core/Sediment | place: Rifle, Colorado... | reverse complement strand
GTATCACGCTTCGAACTCCGAGTTCGCGTAGAGTCCTGCCGATAACGAGCGTGTATTGTGAGCCGTAGTCTACTATTAGAATCTGCATTTTATCCATATGGCTATGATATACGAAAATACAAAAAAGTGGAAGCTTTACTTCTCGGCAAGGTCTTTCTTATTTACACTGAGCTTATTTTTATGCTAATATAAAAAATATAATATGGCTTCAAAAAGAGGAGAAAATTTTCAGGAAGGTTTGACTTACGACGACATTTTACTCGTGCCTCAATACTCGGAGGTTTTGCCTAGAGATGTAGATATAACTTCCCTTCTTACGAGAAACATTAAACTCAATGTTCCGGTTGTTTCAGCGGCGATGGACACAGTCACAGAAGCATCGATGGCTATAGCAATGGCACAGGAAGGCGGAATAGGGATTATTCACAAAAATATGAGCATTGAAGAACAGGCCAAACAAGTTCGTAAAGTAAAGCGTTCTGAAAGCGGAATGATTCATGACCCGATAACTCTAGAAGGGAGTGCTTTACTTAAAGAAGCTGTGACTTTAATGAAAGAAAATAAAATCGGTGGCATACCGATAGTAGATAAAAATATGCACTTGCTCGGAATTCTAACGAATCGTGATTTGAGATTTCAGAAAAATTTAGAGCTTCCTGTCAGTGATATAATGACAAAAAATAATTTGATAACTGGCGGTCTCGGCACCGACCTAAAAGAAGCAGAGAAAATTTTAACAAAACACAAAGTAGAAAAATTGCCATTGGTGGACAAACAAAATAAATTAATCGGCCTCATTACTTATAAAGACATAATGAAAGTAAAATCTCGTCCAAATTCTTGCCGAGATGGTTTTGGCCGGCTACGAGTAGGTGCGGCGGTGGGAGTGACGTCTGACACATTAGACAGAGTTCGTGCTCTTTTTCAGAATGGTGTAGATGTGGTAGCTATAGACACAGCCCATGGGCATTCCAAAGGAGTGATAGATATGTTAAAGAAAATAAAAAAGGAATTTCCAAAATTAGAAGTGATTGTGGGAAATATTGCCACAGGCGAGGCAGCGAAAGATTTAATTAAAGCCGGAGCGGACGCCGTAAAAGTAGGTATAGGACCGGGATCAATATGTACCACTCGAGTCATTGCTGGTGTGGGCTATCCACAATTTTCAGCCGTTTATGAAGTCGCATCAGCGATAAAAGGCTCTGGTGTGCCGATTATTGCTGATGGAGGAATCAGGCATACAGGAGACGTGGGAAAAGCGCTTGCAGCTGGAGCTAGTTCTATAATGGCAGGTTCCCTTTTTGCTGGTGTGGAAGAATCCCCCGGTGAAACTATAATTTTTGAAAGTAGAAAATATAAAACTTATCGCGGAATGGGTTCAATCGAAGCCATGAAGCAAGGTTCCAAAGATAGATATTTTCAAGATGCAGAAGATGATATAAAGAAACTTGTGCCAGAAGGAATCGTCGGCAGAGTTTCTTTTAAGGGCGGACTTTCTGAAATTATTTATCAGCTCGTAGGCGGACTTCGCGCTGGTATGGGATATTGCGGATCAAAAGATATTAAAACTCTACAGAAAAAAGCGAAATTTGTTAAAATTACACAGTCTGGCATAGAAGAGAGTCACCCACACGATGTTATTATTACAAAAGAAGCACCTAATTATAGTGTAGGAAATTAAAAAATGGCAAATAAAATTTTAAAAATAAAAAAAGCCTGCCCGCCATCGCTACGCTCAGGCGTAAGCGGGCGGGGATTTATTGATGCGGTTGTGGGTTTGCAATGGGGAGATGAGGGAAAAGGAAAAAATATTGATGAACTTCTTTCGAGCGGAGTGTATTCTGCAGTGGCACGTTTTCATGGAGGAGCAAATGCAGGCCACACCATAAAATCTGGGAAATTAACTTTCATAGGACATATTATTCCCTCTGGTTGCCTTAGGAAAAATATAGAATTATATATCGGCAACGGTGTAGTTGTAGATGTCGTGTCTTTGATTAATGAAATTCACCAGCTTAAAGATTTAGGTTTTGACGTAAAAAATCGTCTTTATATTTCTAATCGCGCAAAATTAGTTTCCTATTTGCATCCATTTTTGGATCAAGCGGATGAACACAGAAGAAGCAAAGGTGGAGCGAAGATAGGCACCACCAGCCGAGGCATCGGTCCGGTTTATAGTGACGTGCGAGCCAGAAAAGCGCTTTTGATCGGCGATATTTTATTGCCGGATTTTGAGCAAAAGCAAAAAACTCTCTCGGAATTTCATATGAACCTTCTCAATATGTATAAAGATAAATATGGTTTTGAGATTAATATAGAAAAAATAAATAAAGCTAAAGCTAAATGGCAGGATGGTTTGAAAGAGCTAAAGAAATTGCAAATTTGTGATTTGTCATTTTTAATTCAACAAAGATTAAATGCTGGAAAGAACATTTTAGCGGAAGGCGCACAGGCTGTGATGCTCGATATTGATTTTGGAGATTATCCAAATGTTACGAGCAGTAATACCCTTCCAGCAAATGTTTGCCTCGGCCTAGGTGTGCCTCATACTTACTTGCGGGATATTTACGGCGTGATAAAAGCTTATACCACAAAAGTCGGCGGTGGAACTTTTCCAGCTAGAATAAAAGATGAGGCTCTTGAGAAAGCTTTTCAAAAAGCTGGCAATGAATTTGGCGCAACAACAGGCAGGCCTCGAATGTGCGGATGGCTAGACTTGTTTGCCCTTCGTCATGCTATCGGACTTTCAGGAGTAAATAGAATTTTCATAAATAAAGCAGACATCTGCCTTTCCGAAAAAGTAAAAGTTGTGACTGGATACAAAAAGGCTGGGAAAATTATGAAAGAATTTCCACTTTATTTAAGTGAAGTGTCAGATGTGGCAACTGAAGAAATTTCGGGCTGGGGTGGTGAAAATTTTGGAGTTAATGACAAGAAAAAAGTTTCAAAAGAACTTGGTTCATATTTAAAATATATAAAATCTAAACTCGCTGATTTAGGAGTAAAAATCATCTCCGTCGGCACCGGCCCAGACCGTGACCATTTCTTTAAGTGGGATAAATAAGCATTTGTTGACATAAATGTGATGAAAGAATAATATAAATTTAAATCAAGTGGGCAATTCAGCTCATTTAATTGTGTAATTGTAGTGTTCCTTGAAAGGAGGAAAGTCATGATAACGAGTAGCTTCTTGGTTGGTGTGTTGGTTTTTTTGTTTGGGTTTTTCTGTGTTTTCGTCTCAGGACGAGCAACGAAAGATTTCAAAATCACAATGGAGTTGTCAAAATCTTCTCACCTTTGGATGAAGGTGGCTGTTCTTTGTGTGGTAGGAGGAATAGCAACCATTTATGGTTCATATCTCATTTTGGAAATTTCTACTGCTAATGGACGACTGATCACTGAACTCCCGCCCGCAGGGACTTTGTTCGAGATTAAGAATCTCGGAAATGTTGGAGAAAATGTGAAGGAGTCCAGTAAAGCAAATCGAGAAAAGAAGATTGTGGCGATGCGTCGTTTGAGAATCGAAAACAAATCGGTTCCTTATTACGCTTCAGCAACTCAATACTACGATGCCTCAACTCTCAACATCAGTGGTTTCGTTAGAGGAAACATTGTGGAAGTCGAAGAACATTTCGGCTCACGAACACTCGTCGCTCTCAAACCAGAATTTCTGAAGTTTTTGAAATTCTGGTGTCTTGGTAATACGAGTGACCCTTGGAGAGAAAGAGACGATGAGTAGTTGAGAGAAGGTTTCTCGTTGACATAACAAAGGAATGGTGACTTCCTTTTAGTAGAATCGTCACAACATCGGGCCTGGAATATTCCAGGCCTTTTAATTTTTAATTTCTAAAGCAGATTTGCCTATATCTTTTCTGTATTGCATCCCGTCAAAAGAAATTTTTTCGATAGCTTTATACACTTTTTTTAGCGCTTCTTCTAAGGTATTTCCAATAGCTGAAACTCCGAGTACTCGCCCACCATTAGTTGTGAGGTCTTGCCTCACAATTTTTGTGCCAGCGTGAAAGACGACGATATCAGGTTGCATTTTTGCTTCTTCAACACCTGAGATTACTTTCTCTTTTTCATAAGATCCTGGATATCCGCCAGAAGCGAGAGCAATATTGCAGGCAAAAGTGTCTTTCTTCCATTTTATTTCCAAATCTTTCAATTTTTCTTCTAAGCTTGCTTCCACGATATCAATAAAATCTGTTTCAAGGAGACGCATATACGCTTGGGTTTCCGGATCGCCGAAACGAGAATTAAATTCAAAAACTTTCGGCCCCTCGGCTGTGAGCATAATTCCCGGATATAATATTCCGACAAATGGTCTGCCCTCTTCTGCCATTTTAGCTATCGTAGGTGCAACGATTTCTTTTTCAATTCTTGTCATCATGGCTTTATCTACAAAAGGTAGTGGCGCTATTACTCCCATTCCTCCCGTATTTGGGCCAACATTACCGTCAAATATGCGTTTATGGTCTTGGGACGACGGAAACATTTTATAATTTTTTCCATCGGAAATAGCATGGATAGAAATTTCTATACCTGACAGATATTCTTCTATCACGACTTCATTTCCGGCACTTCCAAAAATTTTATTTACTAAAATATCTTCTAGGACTTTAAAAGCTTCTTCTTTTGTTTGGGCAACGGTCACGCCTTTACCGAGCGCGAGTCCACTCGCTTTTATAACAATTGGTAATTTCCCTTTTTCTATAAAAAATTTAGCTTTTTTAAAATCAGTAAAAACTTCATATTTGGCAGTCGGAATTTTGTGTCTTTTCATAAAATCTTTTGCATATGCTTTAGACCATTCTAGTTCACTTGCATCCTTGGTCGGACCCCATATGCGTAAATTCTCAGCTTGGAAGGCATTTACTATACCTAATGCCAATGGATCGTCTGGAAGTGCTAGAGTCAAATCTATTTTTTCTTTTTTTGCGAATTCGACAAGTTTAGGAATATCAGTCGCAGAAATAGCAACATTTGCGCCTAGCTCTAGAGTTCCGGCATTTCCAGGAGCAAAATATAAATTTTGTTTTTCTTTAGATTGAGCAATTTTCCAACCAATTGCGTGCTCTCTCCCTCCACTTCCTATTATTAAAATTTTCTGTTTTTCTTTATGCATTTTTGTAATTATTTTAATTTTGCTAAAACTTCAACATATAATTCGTTTTCTTTTTTCTTTAATCTGTCATACAAAGATTCAACGGTATCATTTGGTTCTATTTTTTCAAAAGTTTTGCCTAAAACTGGTCCGAAATCAAAATTTAAAGTTAAAAAATGGATGGATGAGCCTGCATAAGTAGATTTTTGATCTAAAAAGTTTTGGACGGCTTTACTCCCATACATTCCCTTATTCCATATACCTTCTGTATTATCAGGATTTAATGTTTTTCCTTCCATCGTATCTGGAATCAAGCCTGGATGTAAATTTAAAATTTTATTTTCATATTTTTTAATCATCTGATCAGGGATGATTTTTTTCCAACCCGCAAGACATATATAATCCGGCGATACTTTTTCTAAAATAGGCATAGCATTTTCCTTATCAGAAACTACTGCAGAAATTTCAGCATTTATTTTACCTTCTGCTATTGCGTTTCTAATCGCTTTTAGATTAGTTTGGGCTCCTCCTTCATGAACTAAAAACGCTAATTTTATTTTATTTATTTGGGACATCATAACTTACCTCATCTTTGCGCTCTTTTAAATCAATAGGGTAAATACCAGTAAAGCAAGAAGTAGAGAGATGGTCTTCTGGCAGGCCGATAGATTTCAAAAGTCCTTTTAATGAAAGATAGTTTACCGATGTAGCTCCGAGGAATTTACAAATTTCTGAAACAGTTTTATGGGAAGCAATAAGATCATTTTGGTTTGGAGTATCCATGCCATAAAAATCCGGAAAACGGATAGGTGGAGAAGAAATTATAAGGTGTACTTCTTTTGCGCCGTTTTCAAATAATGTTTTTACTAATCTTTTCATTGTATTACCTCGCACTATTGAGTCGTCTATGACTGCTATTTTCTTGCCTTTTAGGACATCAGGAAGCGGAATGAGTTTAAGTGCTACGCTGTGTTTGCGTGATTTTTTATCTGGTTCAATGAAAGTCCTGTGAACATAGCGATTTTTTACTAGAGCCATTTCTATTGGTATACCAGATACTTCACTGTATCCGAGTGACACAGGGGTGGCTGTATCTGGCACAGGCACTATCGCATCAACTTTTATCTTAAATTCACGCGCTAATTCTTTTCCGAAATTTTTTCTAACTTCATATATTAGTTTTCCATTTAAAACGCTGTCGGGTCTAGCAAAATAAACATATTCAAAAATATCATGTTTTGGATTTGATTTTTCTATTTGTACGCTTTTTATTCCCTTTTCATTTATGATGAGCATTTCTCCCGGCTCTATCTCTCTGATAATCGTCGCGCCAATTGTTTTTATTGCGCATGTTTCAGAAGCTACGATATATCCATCATTTATCTTTCCGAGCGCAAGGGGGCGCATTCCAAAAGTGTCTCGTACAGCTACTAAGTTATTTTTATCCATCATTACCATTGAAAATGCTCCAGTCATGAGAGGATAAGCTTTTTTAACAGATTCTTCTATAGAATTCCCTTCTTTTGTGTAAAATTCAATCGTATCAGCAACGAGTTCAGAGTCCGAACGATTTTTTTGTAAAGCTTTCTTGGATGCCAAGAAATTTTCAAGCGCTCTAACGCTTGGCAGATTACCATTGTGTGCTAAAGCAAAAGTTTCTTTTTTATTTATGACGGGTTGAGCGTGGTCTAATGCACTACCACCAGATGTAGAATATCTATTGTGGCCGATTGCTATGTGTCCTTTTAAATCTTTTATATTTTTTTCTGTATAAACCTGAGCGACGAGTCCAGCGCCTTTGTGTGTAAAGAGCCTTTTTCCGTTGCTTGTGGTTATACCTGAGGCTTCTTGGCCCCTATGTTGTAAGGCAAACAAGCTAAAAAAGGCTAATTTAGAAACGGGTAACCCCTTACCGTATATTCCTACGATTCCGCACTTTTCTTTTAATTCATCTATCATATTGTTAATTTCCGCCAAAGGCGGATCCGCCTCGGGCGGAAAAATATTTAACTGCGTTTTTAAAAATTTGTAGTCCTTTACCTTCTTTTGAAACTTTTTTATTCATATACCACAATGGACTTTGGTGTGAAAACATTGCTCGCTCTGGATGGGGCATCATTCCGAGGACCCTCCCATTATATGCTAAAACTCCAGCGATGTCATATTTTGCTCCGTTTGGATTATATTCTAGATTTTGGAACTTGCAAATTTCTCCTTTTGTATATTTAAATGCTATCTGGTTATTTTTCTGTAAATTTTTGTAACCTTCTTTACTTGTTGTATATTTACCCTCTCCGTGTGCTATCGGAAGCGATATTTTAGTGATTCCTTTGAGCCAAGGACTTTTTTTATTTTTTATTTCTAGATCCACCCATCGGTCAATATATTGTCCATTTTTGTTGTGTGCCAAAGCACCCGGTAAAATACCCAGATTCGTCATAATTTGGAAACCATTGCAAATACCTATGGCTAGCGTGTCGCGGGACAAGAATTCTTCCAATTCTTTTGCTAAGTGATTTTTAAATTTATTTGCATAAGCTTTTCCACTACCTGTGTCGTCGCCATAAGAAAATCCGCCAGGGAAAACAAGCACTTGATATTCTGAAAGCATTTTAGGCTTGGCTATAAGATCATTGATGTGGATTATGTCTGCTTTTCCTCCCAAAGAGTCAAAAGCGAATTTTGTCTCTTCTTCGCAATTGAGTCCATATCCTGACATTATTATGATTTTTGGCTTTTTATTTTTCATAAAGTGTTCGTCTATTCGCGCGAATTAGAGATACTAATATACTTCCTGTTGATAACATTTTTCACAATAAATTTTGTAAATTTTTTGATCTTCTGGCTTGTATGATGTAAGTGTTTCAGTACCACATTTAGCGCAATTGATTTCCCAGAGATTTCGCGGATTTCTTTTACCCATACGTTTTTCGTGTCTGCAGTTAAAGCATTTCGCCGGTAAAGCTAGCTTCATTCTCTTATAGAAAGCAATTTCTCTAGAAATAAAACGATAATTCTTTGCGCATAATTCACATTTTAGAATTTTTGGAAGAAGTTTTTCATCTGAATATTCATCTGGATTATTTGGTAATTCTTTATAAATATAATTTTCTTGTCCAGTGGTGCTTGGAATGTTATCTTTCCATTTGAAACCTTGCGCCAATGCTTTTTCTTTTGAAAGTGGCATATATTCGTTTACTATTGATTCATTATATGCAAATGGGCTCATCCAAATTGGAAAGAAGTTGCCCCAATCTCCATTTTTCTTCATGTTTTTAATAATTTGTGGAGCAAGTTTTTCATATTCTTCTTTTGAATATTGTTTATTTAAAATACAATATGATTTTTTACGAAGTCCATAACAACCAAAAATATTATTGCAATTAAAACATGCCTCAGAATAAAAAACATCGTGAGAATCAACAATAGTTTGTGAACTAATAACTTTATTACTTCCTAATATTGTTAAACATTGATAGCATTCTGATAAATTTCCCGTAAAAGATATATCATAAGAATCTATGGCTTCACGAACAGTAAAGCAAAATCTCGAATTTTCGCCACTTTTTATGTCAAAAGAATTATGAATATTGTGACCATTATATATATGATTTCCTGAAACATTGTTATTATGCGAACCAAAAAAAGAACGCTGGGGAAGCTTTTTACGTAAAGTATTTTGTTCCTCTAAAATATATTCTAAGGTTGATTTTTCATTAAGTGGATGTTTAATTAAGAATTCTTTATATTCTTCTTTTGTAACAGGCTTATTAAAAATATAATAAGATTTATTTACTTGACCTACACAACCAATACAATTTAAACAATTTCTACAATCAAAAAGACCTATTCCATCGACACAAGCTTCGCATTCTTGCGAGTAAAAAAGTTTTGTGCTTCCTAGACAATCGATACATTCATAGCATGATTCACTTTTGAATAAATATAAGTTATCTAACGAATCTCTAGAATTCCAAACAATGTGTCCATAATCACAATCTTCATCATTTAAACCGCCGAAAATAAGATAACAATTTCTACTATTATCAATTTGATTAGAATATTGGCAATTTTCTGACCGCACACTCCAAATAGCAAGATGTGGGACCTTATTAAAAAGTTCTGAAATTTGAGTAAAAAAAGATTTTTTTAGATCAAGATTTATCCCGTAAGAGATGGCATCCCAATTGTCACTCCACCATTCTGTAATATCATAAACAGGAAAAGGCGCATTAGGATTATAAGCTGAAATAATCATTTTACCCGACATACTTGATGGTCTTTTATAAAGTGTCTTAAAATTTCTAAAAAGTGTACGAAGTTGTTGACGACATTCAGGACATTTTCCCGGCATTGGCACTTGTATTTTTTCATAAAATCCAAAATCATCTTCTTCTATAATGAATTTTTCTTTACAATTTTTACAATTTTTTATTTCAGCTTCAGTTTTCATTATTTTTGCGAATTAGAGAATTTGTGATAAATAGCAGTTAGTTTTTTTACAGTTGTTTCTACCACTTTTATAGTGGACACTCGGTGTCCACTATTCTTAGTATCAGTAATAATAAACCTTCCCGCTGTTGTCACTTTCCCTAGTTTAACATAATAGATATCTTTCATTATTTTTTCAAAAACTTTTACGTTTTTAGGAGCTACTGACACGAGTATCCTGCCTTGACTTTCGGAAAAAAGCTTGGCATCAGCTGTCAAACACCCGATGTTTGACACAGATATATTGCATCCGATATTTCCTCCCACACAGGCTTTGGCTAAAGCAATTCCGAGTCCGCCAGAATTTACTGATATAGAAGAAGCTAAAAGTTCTTTCTGAATAGCTTTTTCTGTAGCTAAATATGTTTTGATATTTTTTTCTAAATTAACTTTCGGTACACTATTACCAACTGCACCTAACATTTTAAAATATTCCCCTCCCCCGAGTTCGTCATTTGTTTCACCTAACAAATAAATTACATCTCCATTGTTTTTAAATTCAGGTGAAACGGTTTTGTATAAATCCGGCATTACACTTATTGCTGAAATTAAAAGTGTCGGTGGAATAGAAATAGCGACTTCATTGCCCTTTTCATCATAGCCTTTAAAATCATTAAACATGCTGTCTTTTCCTGATATAAATGGTGTTCCATAGCCTATAGAGTAGTCATAACAGGCTTTTACGGCGTCTACGAGTTGTCCTAGGCGTTTTGGGTCATTTGATGAGCACCAACAGAAATTGTCCAAAATAGCGAGTTCTTTGAGGGTTCCACCACAAGCAATAGAATTTCTAATAGCAGTATCTAATGCGCAGGATGCCATGTGGTAGGTGCTGATGTCTCCATATGATGGATAAACTCCTGTTGATAAAACGACTCCTTTGTTTGAATTTAAAACTGGACGAAAGACTTGGGCGTCGGTATTTATTAGTCCAGCACCAGTGGTGGGTTTTAATACGGATGATGATTGCACTTCGTGGTCATATTGCTGTGAGATAAAATTAAATCCACTGATATTATTTTGGGCGAGCAGATTTTCAAGAGTTTTTGTAGAATTTTTATTCCCATCCTTATGGAGGAGGGGTGCAGGGGTGGTGATTTTATATGGCTCAGTAATTAAATGATGTTTTGGTAGGCCATTGTGCAGGAATTCCATATCTAAATTCATTATTTTTTTTCCTTGATAACTTATTACAACTTTTCCGGAATTAGTAAATTCACCTATTACTGTGGCTTCTACTCCACGACTTTTCATTAAATTATAAAATATTTTCCATTTATTTTTTGGAACAGAGAGAGTCATACGTTCTTGTGATTCGGAAATCCAGATTTCCCAAGGACTTAAGCCAGGATATTTTAGTGGTACCTTATCTAAATATATTTTCACTCCTCCGCATTCCCTTGCCATTTCTGCCACAGATGAAGAGAGTCCACCTGCTCCATCGTCGGTAATGCTGTTATATAAATTCATGTTGCGAGCCTCTTTGATTATCGCGTCGCTTAATTTCTTTTGAGTTATTGGATCACCGATTTGGACAGCGGTGGCAGGCGAAGTGGAGTCTATTCTTACCGAAGAAAACGTCGCCCCATGAATACCGTCGAGCCCAACTCTTCCACCAACCATGACTACATAATCTCCTGCTTGAGCTTTTTTCTCGTGAGAAGGTCGCTTTTTACCTCCATCTGCAGGTAAATTTCTGGGAATTAACCCTATTGTGCCAGCAAATACTAAAGGTTTACCCCTATATCTGTCATCATATTTTACAAATCCAGACAAAGTGGGTATTCCGGAGCAATTTCCACCAACATTTATTCCTTTTATTACGCCATCCATAATCCTTTTTGGAGAAAGCATTTTTTGTGTTTTTCCCTTATCTCGGAAAAGAGGCCTTTTATCATTTGGCTCACCAAAACAAAAACCATATGCATTTACCACTGGTTTAGACCCTAGTCCAAATCCTATTATGTCGCGATTTACTCCACCTATCCCTGTGACTGCCCCACCAAATGGGTCAAGAGCCGAAGGACTGTTGTGTGTTTCCACTTTATGGGTGATTAAATAATTTTTATCAAAAATTATTCCGCCGGCGTTGTCAGAAAATACTGAAACACAGAAATCATCCTTGCCTTTTTGTTTTCGAATCAAGTTTGTTGCACCTTTTATGTAAGTTTTATACAAGCCGTCCTTGATATCATCAATAGGATTAGCAAAAATCGTGTGTTTGCAGTGTTCGGACCATGTCTGTGCCAAAGACTCTAGCTCTATATCTGTGGGATTTCTTTTTAATTTAGAAAAATACTCTTTGATAACCTTCATTGAAGACAAATCTAGTGCTAGTGGCCCTCTGCGTGATCCATCTTCATTTTTTATCCCTTTTTCCCCTATTTCAATAAGTTCAGCATCTTCCACATCTAAAGATACACTTATAACTGGCTTTTTCTTTTTGAGAATAACTTTAGGAATTTCATTCGGTAAGTTTATTTTATTTGATTTTATAGGCACAATGTTAGCCCTTTCAATGAGCGGGTTATAAAGGGTTAATGAATATTCTCGTACTTTTTCAATTTCTTTCTCTTTTATAAAGAAAATTTTTGAGGTGTATACATTAAAGTTAAAATCTTTTTTTAGATGAAGTAAATCAGTGGCAATTTCTTTGACTGTATGGCCGACATTGTCTGTAACACCCGGTAAAAAACCTATCTCAATAGCACATTGATAATTGTTTATTTTTGGAGATTCATTAATAAAGTAATCTTCTAATGTTGGATTAGTGAGCATTTCTGCGAGCTTTATGAGTTCTTTTTTAGATAATTTTGAGTCAATTAGATATGAATCTGCCTTGGTTGATACTTTTTTAGGCGCAATATATATCCGAGAAATCATATAGACATATTAATATATCTATAGGCTAAAGACAAATAAATTATTTTTTATTATCGTGTAAGAAACGAACCCAGTTATTATAGAAAACTTGGCCGTTGGCGCCCCATGTTTTTGCTGGAAACTTCTTGTCATCATTATTTGGGAAATAGTGCAATGGAACATTTATCTTGATTCCTTTATTTTTATCTCGAAAATATTCTCCACCAATATCATCGCGATCATATTCTGGATGACCTTGGATATATATCTCTCGGCCTTTTCTGCCGACAATAATGTGTGGTCCTACTTCAGGGCTTTCAACGAGAATTTCTAAATCTTTACATTTTTCAATAAGTTTTTTATTTTCTCCACGCCAACGTGAATGTGGAGCAAAGATTTGTTCATCCATGCCTTTAATAAATGGCGAATTTGATGCAATATCTACCTTGTGGTCAAAGATTCCAAACTGCTTGCAAGTATTCATTACAGGCTCAATATTATAGAAATATTTAAGCGCAGCATGTGTAGCCCAACAGCTGTAAATAGTAGAAGAAACATTTTTTCTAACCCAATCAAGGAATGAAGTGAACTCTTTCCAATATTTTACTTCTTCAAAAGAAACTTGTTCGAGGTTGGCCCCAGTAATTATCAGCCCATCGAGCCCATGTTTTTCAATGTCTGCAATTTTCTCGTAGTTTTTGTCAAAATATTCTTGATTGGAGTTTGATTTATGTTTATCAAAATAAAAGAAAATAGGTTTTACTGGAAATGGAGCGTTCTCAAGAAAATATTTGAACTGCTTTTCGGTACGTTCTACGACAGCGCTCGGCATAAGCATAAGAATACCCACTTGGAGCGGTGTTATACTCTTTTCTTTCGTTGTTTTTTTATCAGTCATGTTTGCTATCTTATCATAATTACAGAACCATCAGGTAAAGTTTTTTGTGCATCATTAAAACCTATTGCTTGTGCAAATCCTATACTTCCGGCGTTTTCTTTTTTAATTACTGCTGAAAATTTAACATTAGGTATCTTGGAAGCATAAATATTCATTGCAAACTTTCCAAATTCTTTCATTAATCCTTTACCTCGAAATTCTGGATAAGCGCGCCATGCGGATGCATGAAAATCCTCTTTTATTTCGTCTAATGATTTAGGTCCGAACCAAATTATGGCCGCTAATTTATTTGTATTTTTTTGCACAAGTACAAAAGGAGTTCTATTTTTCTTATACCAATCTTCATATTTTCCAAGCCCGAAACGTTTTCTATCGGAAGTATTCTTTTGGATTTCTATGTCACTCTCATCTAATGACAATGCTTTTAATTGAATGACTTTTTCTTTATCCAAGCCCACAAAAACAGAAAAATTATCTCCTTCTTTACTTGTCGCATCTGCGATATTTATATTCGTATACATAAGCAAAGGCAAACTCGGCAATACTATATTTTCTTTTTGATTTATTATCATAGTTATAAGATTATATCATAATTTTTTTACTCCACAGTCACGCTTTTGGCCAGATTGCGGGGTTTGTCGACATCGTTACCTCTTTCTACTGATATATAGTATGCCAAAAGTTGCATTGGAACAAAAGCCAAGATTGGAGTCAGGATTTCAAGAGTCTTTGGAATATATATCACGTCATCAGCTATATTATTTAATTCTTTATTGCCTTCAGTTGTGAGTGCGATGACTATACCTCCACGAGCTTTTATTTCTTGGATATGAGATTTATTTTTTTCATACATACTATCTATTGGCGCGATAACGAGCGAAGGAAAATCCTTATCAATTAAAGAAATCGGTCCATGCTTTAGTTCTGCAGAATTGCATCCTTCGGCATGAATATATGAACATTCTTTTAATTTTAATGCTCCTTCCATCGCTGCACCAGTATTATATTTACGTCCTAGAAAGAAAAAGTTTTCACTCTTTTTATATTTTTTTGCAAGCTGTTTTATGTGTTTAGAATTTTTTAAAATAATTTCTACTAGAGCTGGAAGTTTCTCTATTTCTTTCAAGATTTCCTGACTTTTATTTTTTGAAAGATTGCCGCGCATTCTTCCTAAATAAATTGCGAGCATAATTAAAAGGAGAACTTGCGAGGTGGATGCTTTTGTTGAGGCTACAGCAGTTTCTGGTCCAATATGATTGTAAATACCGGCATCGACTTCCCTTGCTATGGTTGACCCTATAACATTCACGACGCCGAGCGTTAGCATCTTATCTCTTTTTGCTTTTTTGATGGCATTTAATGTGTCGGCGGTTTCGCCAGATTGCGAAATTGCGATTAATCCAGCCCTATAAGGTGTCGCAACATCACGATAAGTGAATTCTGAACCATATTCTACTTTTGTTCTTATTCCAGACAACTCTTCGATGGCATATTCACCTATTAAACCAGCAAAACGAGCTGTTCCCATTCCCACTATTGTGAGATGATTTAAATTTTCTAATTCTTTTTTAAATTTTTCCAAGCCCCCAAATTTAACATTCCCTTTTTCCAACACAATTCTTCCACGCATAGTGTTTCTTAGAGATTCTGGCTGTTCAAATATTTCTTTCAACATAAAATGTGGAAAACCACCTTTTTCTAGTTCTTCTATTTTTATTTTTAATTGATGAATGTAAGGAATCTTTACGGTTTTATCTGTTATTGTTTTTATTTTTAAATTAAATTTTTTGTTTTTATTATTTATTACAGCCATTTCTCCGTCTTCTAAATAAATAACTTTTTTTGTGTGCTCAATGATGGGTGTAGCGTCAGAAGCAATAAAAAACTCATTTTTTCCTACTCCAATAACGACAGGACTGCCGAGCTTGGCTATTACCATAGTGTCCGGTTCTTCTTTTGAGATAACTAATATGGCATAAGCTCCATTTACTTCATTTAATGCCAACCGTACAGCCTCATCAATGGATACTTTTGCATGTTTTTTTACATCTTCAATTAAATTTGCCAAAACTTCGGTATCGGTATCGCTTTTAAACTTATATCCTTTATTAATTAATATCTTTTTTATAGAAAGATAATTTTCAATAATGCCATTGTGCACTATCGCAATCGTCCCATCATTTGATAAATGCGGATGAGCATTTGAATCTGAAGGTATACCATGTGTGGCCCAACGTGTGTGTGCTATGCCTATTTTTCCAGAAAGATTTTTTTTAATTTCTTCTTTATTTAAATTTTTTATAAATTTAGACAACTCTACTACTTTGCCTTTCTTTTTACAGACAAAAAAAGCTCTGTCATTCATTAAAGCAATTCCCGCAGAATCATATCCGCGATATTCGAGGCGTTCTAATCCCTTGATTAAAATAGGCCAAGCTTCCTTTTTCCCAATGTATCCGACAATGCCACACATGACAAAATGATAGCAAAATTCATTGATTTAGGCTATTATTTAATGATGAAAAATATTGTTAATATCGGCGGTGGAACTGGAAGATATACTGTTTTATCTGGCCTTAAGAATATTCCAAACATTTCCCTTACAGCCCTTGTCACTATGGCTGATGATGGCGGATCTACTGGCGTACTTATGGATGAACTAGGTGTCTTGCCTCCTGGAGATGTAAGGCAATGCCTTGTAGCTCTTTCCGAGCACAGTGATGTGGTGCGTAAATTAATGAATTATAGATTTGAAAATGGAGGACTTGGTGGGCATAATTTCGGCAATATTTTCCTAGCAGCGCTGGAAAAAGTTACTGGGGATTTTGCTAAGGGTGTAGAAATTGCCTCAGAAATTCTAAAAGTAAAAGGTAAAGTGATACCGATAACAAAAGACAGGGCAAAATTATCTGTTTCATTTTTAAATGGAAAATCTGCCGAGGGTGAAAATAGAATTGACCACATGAATCTACAGAAGTCTGGGGTTGATAATATTTTTTATAAAGACAAAGTAAAACTAAATGAAAATGCTAAACGCGCAATCCTAAAAGCAGATTATATAATCCTTGGCCCTGGTGATTATTTTACTTCCATAATTCCGAATTTAATTGTGAATGGTTTTAAAGAAGCATTTAAAAAAAGTAAAGCGAAGATAATTCTACCGATAAATCTCACAAATAAAAAAGGCCATACGACGCACTGGAAAGTGAGCGACTATGTAAAATTTATGGAAAAATATCTTGAAAAGCCTGTTGATTTTATTCTCGTTAATACCGAGATGCCTTCCAAAGAGCAGATAAAAAAATACAAGATAAAAGAAGGAGACGATGTGCTCGTAGAGGATGATTTTAAAGATTCGAGAGTAATTAGAGGATCTCTTTTATCACATGCATCTATTGTAAGCAACAAAGCCGATAAATTAGCTGATACACGAAGTTTTATTCGTCACGATTCAGAAAAATTAGCAGAGTGTATTAATAAAATAATTTCTTAATATGAAATTTATTTTTGATTTTGATGATGTGTTGTTTAATAATACGAGACTATTCAAAGAACATATGTATTTGTGTTTAGAAAAAGCTGGTGTATCACGTAGTAAAGCAGAAGAATATTATAAAACTGTAAGAGAAAATCAATTAAATGGTATTTGGTTGAAAAAATTACTCGCTCATTTCTCTCTAAAAGATGATTTATATGAAAAAATTTTAGGTAAAAGTAAAGATTTTATAAATAAAGAATTATTATTATTAATAAAAAAGATAGGGAAAGAGAATTGTTATATTGTGACTCATGGATACGAAGAATGGCAAAGAGATAAAATTAAAAGAGTTTGTATTGAACCGTTTTTCTCTGAAATTGTTGTAGTTCAAGGAACTAAGAATGAAGCTGTAGAGAAAATATGTGCTAAGCATAAAGATGAGGAAGTAGTATTTATAGATGATAAAGCTAAACATTTTGAAAATTTGGATTTCAAAAAATGTTCCAACCTAAAAACTATTCTTTTTGATGATGAAGGTTTAGGGAAATTAAAAGCTATTTTATCATCCGAGTAAGCACTAGATCTGTATCAGTCAATATCACATTGAATCGTAAAATACCAATGGTTTGATTTTGTTCTGTTTTTATGTTTACTCTCCATTTTCCAGTCGTTAAATTTGTGCGCATTGAATATGTTCGGAAACCGCCACCACGTCCACCATTTACAGAAAGATTTATAAGACTTTCAGTTGTCCATTTCCTTGATGCTTCATTATAGTGTTGCCACTCATGTACTATGTTTAGATTTATGTCTTTTGGAGAAAAAATAGCGCTAAAAGCATATATGGGCTTTCCTAGAGTCTCTTTAAAGTCCGGATATAGCTTGAAATACCCTCTCCAACCTTGATTTTCATAAGTAACATCATAATTTCCTTCTGCATTTTTTTGAATTGAATGATATGCGCCGGCATCTTTTAAAGAAAGAGGAATGGGTGGAATTAAATTAGTAAAATATAAAGCATTAATTAGTGTAAAAATACCTGAAATTAATAAAATTATTAATCTTCTACTCTGAAAGTATTTATCTTTTATTAAATAAATTAAAATTTTAATAAAAACAAAAATAAAGATTAAACTAAAAAGTCCAGCAAGTAAAAACATCCATACGCTTATTTGGCGGAAAATAATCGGCACTAAAAAAATCATAAATGAATAAATAGAAAGGAAGAATAAACTTATTTGAAAACTAAGCCTAATATAATGTCTTTTCAAAGATTCATTTGCAATAAAAGCAATAACAAGCAAGGCAATAAACGGCCAAGTGGTAAAAATATCAGAACTTCTAAAATAAAATACTAGATAAGCTGAAAGAGTTCCTCCAAAGAAAAATTGTAATATATTTACATACCAAAAATGAGCTTTTTTTGGATTCCCTTCACTTCCTGCCTCATTCTCTTTGATATGAATTAGTATTATAAAAATCCCAAGTATAATTAAATGCCCTAAAATCCAGACATTTTCAAATAGAGTGTCTACGCGCCGAAGCGTAAAAGCATCAAAAACGAATCCTAAAATAAGTGACAAAGATGAAATAGGACGTTCAAATCGTCCATAAAAATTACGAATAGGTTCTATAAAAAACATGTTTTTAGTATAACATCAATAAAGATATTTTTATATTCCAATAACGCCAAATATTTCTCCGATGCCATAAGTTACAAGCATTGCAAGTAAGCCACCTATCACAACCCTCACGGTCGCGTTAATTTTTTTAGCTCCCCCTGCATGCGTGCTTAAGATTCCTATTACAATGAGCACACATAATACTGTAAAAAATGTCACCGGGACACGAATTGAAGGAGGGGAAATCGTTATGGTGAAAAGTGGTATTATTCCCCCAAATAAAAAAGCAATAGCAGAAGCACAAGAAGCATGTAAAGGATTAGTCAGGTTGTTTGGGTTAATTCCCAATTCAGCATGAAAATGCGCAGCGTGTACATCATGGGCGGTGAATTCTTTCGCGACCAAAAGAGCTGTTTCTTTTGATAAACCTTCTTTTTCATAAATAGAGACAAGCTCTTTTAGTTCTTCTTCAGGGTTGTTATTTATTTCATGACGTTCTTTTTCAATAAGCGCTTTCTCAGTATCACGTTGAGAACTTACAGACACATATTCTCCGACAGCCATAGATAAAGCTCCAGCGATAAGGCTCGCCACACTGGCCGTCAAAATGATTTTTAAGTCATTTGTGGCGCCTGCCATTCCCACCACAACTGCGGAAATTGAAACTATGCCGTCATTACCTCCTAAAACTGCAGCTCGAAGCCAATTTAATTTTTGGTTAATATTTTCCATATATCTATAAATCAATTCAACTTTCCACCTATAACTGCATTTTCTTTATCTGGAACCAGTAAGATTACTTTATCTTCTTTGTCCGGCACGCCGAGAGTTAAAACTTCTGATTCATAAGAGCCTATTTTCCTAACAGGAAAATTTATGACACCTACTACGAGCTTCCCTATCAATTCTTCTTTTTGGTAAAAAATAGCAATTTGAGAAAATGAATTTTTAATCCCAACTTCAGGACCAAAGTCTATTCGAAGCTTGTATCCAGGCTTTCTGGCTTCGGGGTGGTCATTTACCTCAATTATTTTTCCAACTCTTATATCTAATTTTTCAAAATCTTCTATTGTTGCCATTTTACAAAAAATTATTTTATTAAATTTGCTAAAGCTATGACACTATTTATTGGTTCAGAAGTATCTTTTTTTACAGCTAAAGCGCCAATATCAGTAAATTTTTTATTGTAAAAAGCACTACTTGAAAAACCAACTATTTTTCCGCTAAAGCCTTCATAAAGTAATAATCTTGCTAAATCGTCACCCTTGATGCCGTTTTCTAATGTGTAATCAATTAGAACAATATCTGGTTTGACTTCTAAAATTTTTTTTACAAAAGTAGCCAAGCTTTGATCTTTATGTAAGATAAAAGACATATTTCCATTTGTAGCAATCATGAAATGAGGAATAAAAGCTTCACCAATATTTGCGGAGTCATCTACCATAGCAATATTCATATTCTCTAATGGTTTATATTCGGGCAAGGCTTCATAGGCGCGCCTGTATGTAGCACTACTTCCTAAAGATTTTAAAGCTGCATTAATTTTTGCTAAAATTTTTAATCTATGAGCTTCTTCTGGGTTTATTGGTGTTGTTGGTTTTTCTTCCATATTTTTATTATATCAGATACTAAATGTAAAGATATTATTAAGAATTAAGATTTGTCGTTTAAGTATTTACTGGCAACACTCAATACAAATGAAGGCAATATGATAAATACAGTAGTAAATAAAAGCTTAATTAATATTTCACTTATGTTTGAATCTGGGGTATTTGGCCCAGAAGCAGTCAAGACAACCAAAATGCCGATAATTCCAAAAACAATAGATGAATAAATAAAAACTCGTGTTACTATTTTTTGCATAATTTTATTATAGCAGATTTAGCTGTGTCTAAGATAAAGGTATCTCTTTCCTTGATAAAACGACCCGCATAATTATTTGGTTTACTTTCTGATATGAATTTAAGTGCCTTCTCAAAAGGAATCCATACAGGCTTTTTAAAACCTTGTCTAATTTCGTGCTCGGTAAAAGCAACTTTGTCAGCAATATTGTCTTGATTTATAATTTTGAGTATTTTCATAATATTCTACTTCCACGCAAGGCTGGGGGACTAGGATTCGGACCTAGATAGTGGGATCCAAAATCCCAAGTCCTACCGTTAGACGATCCCCCAGCTTTGCGAATAAGTTATTTATTATTGGCAATTTTTTCAAAAATCCCGTCTGACCATCCTGCTATTTTTCTAACTAAATTAGAACTTCTTCTAACCATTATTTTTAATACTCCATGATATTTTTCTCCGGTATTTTTTCTATTTGTTTTCTTAATTTTATTATTTTTAAGATAAACTTTAGAGAAGTTATCGACCGAAAAACCAGTAGTTTTAGACCAGAATTGCCTTACTTCATCTATCCTTTCCTTATGACTCGCATGAATCATTATTTCAAATAATATCATATTATTTGGTATTTTGCATATTTCATCAAGCCATTTTAGGAATAAAATTATCATTTTAGGATCCATATTAGAAAAAGCAGTTGGAGACCCAGGGCGATATTGTTTTTCTTTGGTACCTTCAGCCCAATAAAGAACAACCCCTATAAGAAAAAATTCTTTTATAGATAAATTTTTTATCTCAGATTTTGCTTCAAAAAATATCTTTTCTTGCTTTTCAATTCTTTGTTTCTTTTTTGCTTGTCCACCACGAAGCGATGCAAGTCTTTTAGCCTTAGTAAATATTTGTTTTTGAGCTTTAGCCATACCGACACTTCGTAACCAAATTGAGAGAGTTGATTTAGCTACGGGAATAGCTCTCAAAATGTCTGAATAGGTTTTACCTTCTTTGCGTAAAGCAATAGCTTTTTCTTTTTCTTTCACCTTTTTTATCATAGGTAGGATATTAGTATTATAGCACTCTACCTATGTAGTAATCAACTATTTATTTGAAATATCTACTTCTTTGGCTATTATCTTCACCAAAGCAAGCTCTAAAGGCAATTCGGCAATAAAAGTATTTTCTATATTTTGATAAGCTTCCAATAAGGTAGAAAGAGATAATGAATGAAACATTCCTGCTTTACCGGGTAAATCTTTTTTAATAAGAATTTTTAGGAAATCAATATCGGTCTTAGATAAATCCCCTACCATCTTATCTTCTAATCCTGGGGCTGATTTTAAAATTATGGCCATACGGAATTTATTAATAATTAATTTTAAATACAATTTCATATCTAAATTAAGAGTTGAAGCTGAACGCACGGTGCTAATTCCCTTTTCTAAATTCCTTTCGGCGATTGCGGAAATAAAATCATTCACAAGAGTCGTTTTCGGTGCGCCAGTGATAGATTCCACACCTTCGCGGGTAACCTTTGAAACTTTCTTTCCTTTTTTGTCTTTACCAATGAAATTTAGAACCTTTTGAAGTTCACCGAGTCCATCACGAAACGAACCATCAGCTAGGATAGCTAGAAGTTCAGCCGAGTCTCCATCTAATTCAAAGCCTTCACCTTTTGCCACATCTATCAGCATCTTCTTGCAAACAAGGTCTGAAGCTTTTTTAAATGTGAAAACCTGACAGCGAGAAATGATAGTTTCTGGCACTTTATGAAGCTCTGTCGTCGCTAAAATAAAAATAACATGCTTTGGCGGTTCTTCTAAGGTTTTCAATAATGCGCCCCAAGCGTCTTTGGAAAGCATGTGCACCTCGTCTATTATGTAAACTTTATATTTTGAATCAAAAGGAAGCACTCGCGCGCCATCACGCAGAAGTTTTATGTCCTCGATGCCCCTGTTTGATGCAGCATCTATCTCATACATATCATTTACTGATACGCCTATGCGGGTGGCAAAAATTCTAGCCACAGAAGTCTTGCCTGTGCCTCTAGAGCCGACAAAAAGGTAAGCATGCGAAACTTTATTCGTCTCCACCGAACTTTCTAAGACTTTTACAATATGATCCTGACCTAAGACTTCCTTGAAGCTCTTTGGTCTGTATTTTCTATATAATGCCAAATCGTGCATATGAGGATTATACTCTAAAAAAGAAAAAATCTAAAGAATTTTAAGCGTCGTGGGTTCCCTAACTAATCGTCTTCGTAATCTCTATTTTTAGGTAAAGTAGGGTTTGGATTTGCTACAGGTGGAGTAGTTGGATTACTAGAACTAGTTGCTACTGTCTGATTTAAATCTCCTATATAATAAGCAGAGAGCAGAGCATGGGCAGAAGAAGAATGCGCCCCAGTGCCACCTCTATTTGCATAAATTGTCGTCGCATCGGTGCCACAAGTCGGCAAAATAGCGCTGACACCTCCAGGGTGTTGGTTGAAATAAGAAGTAACATCATAGATTTTACCGGAAACAAGGAGCCAGCAACTCTGTCTTGAATTATGTTTTGTAAGTTAAGTTTTATTTAAGAGTAAACTAGAATTTCCAGATTTTGTGCCAGAAGTATTATTAAGATTATTATTTCCAAGAACATTTTCTCCATTTGTTATTGTTCCAGTATTTTGATTATATAAAATGAGCCCAGCCACGATAATGGCCACAGTCACTGCCCAGAAAATAAATAAAGACATCGTTACGTATTTTTTCATAAAATTTTAAAGACTAAATTCTTCTGAATGAATTTTATTATTAATAAAACCTAAATTTATAAACTGTTCTCTTAAACTCTTCATAAACTTTTTAGGTCCGCATAAGAATATATCTATATTTATGTCCTCATTTTTTGAAACTAAACTTACAGAAATATAACTATCTTTTTCTGAAAGATATGGGTGAAATTTAAAATTATTATTTTGCCTAGCTATTTGTTCAAATTCTATAGCGAAAGCCAACTCAGAAGTATTCTTTACACTATAATATAGGTCTATATTATAAGAATTAAACTCTGCTTTTTTTGTATTAATCTGCCTCGCCATACTCAAAAATGGAGTGATGCCGATACCTCCAGCTATCCATATTTGCCTTTTTGACTCCCCTTTTAAATAAGAAAAAGAACCAAAAGGTCCTTCGATTGAGCAAGTAACTCCCGGCTTTAAAAGATAAATCATCGAAGTGTAGTCTCCTAATGTTTTTATACCTAAAGATAAATGATCATCACTAGGAGAAGATGTTATAGAAAATGGGTGAGATTCAGAAAGGATACCTTTTTCTTGGAATCTCAGAAAAACAAATTGTCCTGGTAGAAATCGCATTCTTTTACTCAATGATGAAAGTTTTAATTCCGCTATGTCATCATTTACTCTTATTATTTCTTCTAATTTATATTGATACTCATCCTTTTTATAAACTTGCAAAATAGTTCTGTAAATATAAGAACAGGCACCCAGCATTGCTAAAATTATCATGTAGTATTTTAATGTCGTATTGTTAGAAATGTCGCTAGGTATCAAAAACATATGCAGGCCACTTAAAAACAAAACAATTCCTAGATATTTGTGAGTATTTTTCCAATTTTCATATTTAAATTTTAAATAAAAAGTAATTACCATCAAAACAATAAATACAAGGATAGCAATTTTACCGAGGTTTAAAGCTAGATCTTGAAAAGAGAAAACAAAGAGAAAAGAAGCTTTCAGGGAGATAAATAAATATTGAATAATAAGAAAAACTGGGTGAAAAAGTATGAGGCAAAAAGCTAATGCTCCGATAGTGTGGTGTTTAATATAAACTCTATTCAGTCCATTGAATAATTTATCTAAAAATTTAAAACGAGCAGCTAAAATAAAATTAATGGAAAGTAGTGCCATACCTAAGAGTCCAGTTATCTGCCCGAGACTACGAAATGTCATTCCAAATGAAGTAAACCTATCAGCTAGTGGCTTCATAAAAAGCCAAATGATTATAGGAATGATAGACAAAATTATAACGAGAATAAGACCTGAATTATTTTTGAACAATTTCATAATTATGATTTTATTATATTAAAAACTTATTTTCAACTTAATTTATTATTTTTAATAAAAGTATTAATTGTCTTTTCTACTTGTTTAGAATTTTCAGTTTCCATTAATTTTATTCGAAGCTCTTTTGCACCATCAAAACCGTTCACGTAAGCTTTAAAATGTTTTTTCATCACATCAAAACCTTTATGTTTTGGTTTAGCGAGTTCTTCATCAAAAATCTGTGTATGCTCTATTAGAACTTCAAGCTTTTCTTTAATGGAAGGAAGAACAGCATCAAAAGAGACTTGGGAGCGCGACGGCGCGAGCACGAGGAATTTTTCAGTAGAAAAATATCCGTGCTCTTCGGATGCTGTTCTTCCTGAAAAAAACCAAGGATTTCCAAAAACTCCCCTGCCTATCATCACTCCATCACAGCCATACTCTCTAGCTTTATCTTCTGCATCTTTCAAACTCGCAACATCACCATTACCAATGAGTAAAATATCTTTACCACTCTTCTCTATGCATTTTTTAACTTTTTTAATAAGTTCCCAATTTGCCGGAACGAGTGAAAGTTCTTTTGTGGTTCTCAAATGAATCGTCAAAGCTGAAATGTCTTCTTTTAATAATTCAGGTATCCAATTATCTATATCTTCTTTATTAAAACCAACTCTCGTCTTCACTGACACAGGAGTATTTAGGCCAGCTGATTTTATTCCCGCATGAGCCGACTGAATAATTTCTCGCGCAAGCTTCGGATTCTTTATCAAAGCCGAACCAGCTCCTTGGCTGATTACTGATTTATCCGGACAGCCCATATTTATGTCTATGCCATCAAAACCAAGGCTCGCAATATACTGACAAGCCTTCTTCATATTTTCCAGATTAGCGCCAAAAACTTGCGCCACAATAGGCCTTTCACGTTCTTTATATTTTAAAATATGCGCTAGCTTTTTTCTGCCAAGCTTGTCCGCAAGGCCATCTGCAGCCACGAACTCAGTCCAGAAAACAACTTTGTCTTTGTTTTCCCTATTCTTGCCATATTTTGCCAACATATAGCGAAAAGCGATATCAGTGACATCTGACATCGGCGCAAGGCAGAAGAAAGGTTTATCTAGTTTTGTCCAAAAATTCATTGCTTTGAAAAACTCGGGGGTAAAAAATTTCTTAAAACTGCGCCCTCGAGGTCATAAGGACAGGGAACCCACACGTTTTTTAAAATTCTTTACCCCCGAGTTTCCTATCGAGTGAACTTGTAATATACCTTATTTCCGAACCTTAAATCAATATATTGTAATAAGGTGTATTTATTCTTTAAATTAGACAAGAGAGGTTCTGTACTGATGGCTGACTCTAAATTTTCAGCCACATTTTTGAAATCAGAATCAATTTTAAAAATTAAATATGGTTCTTTTGATATTTTATTTTTAACGGAAAGGAATATTTTTACATCACCATTATTTAAAATATACAAAGAAATAGGCTTGAATCCCATTGTTACCAACACATCTTTAAAATCAACTAGTTGCTTAAAATTTTCCTTTGAGAAATAGTTTTCATTATCTACCGGACCATAAAACTTAAAATATACTTCTCCAGAGAAATATGGCGCTTCGTCAAAAATATAACCACTTTCATCCACAAAATAACACTTTTTATCAGAAGAAATTAAATCTTCCTTTACATTTCCACACCATGTATACAATGCTTCCCTCTCAGTCAAAGATATTTCTAAAGTTTTTATGTTTTTTACACCAACACTGATGTCTTTGATTCTTTTAAAAGAATTTTCTAGATTAGTTTTTATTATATTCTGTGGATAAAACAAAAAATTAGTCTTTGGGAAAAACCAGAAATAATTTCCCGCAAGCTCTTTGTCTACAATCTCTTTGATTAGTTTTGTTTCAATGGCCTTATTTCCATTTATCTCTATTTTATTTATATTTAAATTAGAATCACGAGAAATAAAAACAATAGAACCTAGAATAACTGCAATTAAGAATAAAGAAATAAAAATTTTATATAAAAAAATTCTTCTTCGACGTTTTTTTAACTCCAAAAGACCGGGAGAATTTAAAATATATCTTTTTCGCATTCTATTTACTTTATAACTTTAAGAACTTTCTACTTTATAAACTCTCTATTACCCATATACTTTCTCAAAACTTCTGGAATTTTTACAGAGCCATCAGCTTGCTGGAAATTTTCCACTATTGCCTCAATTATTCTAGGAGTAGCCACAGCTGTATTGTTTAAAGAATGAGCATATTTTAATTTTCCATCTGCATCTTTATATCTAATATTCAAACGTCTAGTTTGAAAATCATGAAAATAAGAAGCTGAATGAGTCTCTCTGTATTTGTTTTGAGAAGGCATCCAAACTTCGATATCGTATTTCTTTACTTGTCCGAGGCCTAAGTCTCCACCACAGTTTGCAACTATATGATAAGGCAAATTTAATGCTATAAGTAAATCCTCTACATTTTTTGTAATTTCTTCGTGAAATTTTACACTCTCTTCATGATTAGCTTCACACAATACTACTTGTTCTAGTTTATAAAACTCATGCACTCTAAAAAATCCTTTAACATCTTTACCATGACTTCCTGCTTCTCTACGAAAACAAGTAGAAAATGCGGCAAATTTTATAGGAAATTTTGTTTTATCCAAAACCTCATTTGAATAATAAGACATAGTTGCGACTTCCCCAGTACCAGCCAAATAATCACCGTCTTGAGTCTTATATAGGTCATCTTCTCCACCTGGAATGTATCCTGTACCAACCAAAGAAGCCTTTTTTACGAGCGATGGCACAATCATCGGAATAAAACCCTTACTAACTAAACTATCAAAAAAGAATTGCCATAATGCAAAAGCCAAGAGTGCCCCTTCATTTTTCAAAAAATAACCTCTAAAGCCTGCAACTTTCGTGCCACGCTCAAAATCTGCAAGATCCAAGTCACTTATTAAAGTTAATTGATTCTTTATTTCAAAATTAAAAATAGGTTTTTCTCCGCCAACTTTTACTTCTTTATTTTCTGCATCACTGGATCCTTCTGGCACAGATATATCTGGCACATTTGGCACACTCAGCATCATCTTCTGCCATTCTTCCATTATTGTTTTCAGTTTTTCTTCTTTTGATTTAATATCTTCCTTCACCACCCGCATTTCTTCAATGAGCTGAATTTTTAGCGCTGAATCTTGATTGCGAACTATGTCGTTTGAAACTTTGTTTACTTCTGAACGGAGCTCTTCTACTTCTTTTAATATTTTTAAGCGTTCATCATCGAGAGCTATGAGTTTAGTTATGTCTATATCCACGCGCTTTTTCTTTGCGCCCTCTTGCACTATCTCTTTATTTTCACGAATAAATTTGATGTCTAGCATAAATTAGGTTCTAGCTTCTAGTAGCTAGGTTCTAGTATTATACATTAATACTGTTATAATTACAAAATGCAAATCAGAAAATTACCAAAAAGTAAATTTCCAAAGGCACTTTTGGAAATTCCTCAACCTCCGGAGAATCTCTGGATTATTGGAGAATTACCAACTGATAAAAATCTAATTTACTTGAGTGTCGTGGGTTCGCGCAAGTTTACCACCTATGGACGCGAAGCCTGTGAAAAAATAATTACCGGATTAAAAGGCTATCCTATAGTGATTGTTTCCGGTTTTGCTATGGGTATAGATACTATTGCGCACAAAGCAGCAATGCGAGCCGGACTCAAAACAATGGTTTTCCCCGGTTCCGGACTTTCTGATAAAGCAATCTATCCAAAAACAAATGTACAACTAATGCGTGAAGTTGTAGAAAATGGCGGATGCCTTCTATCAGAATTTGAACCGGATTTTATGGCAACACAATGGGGTTTCCCGATGAGAAATAGATTGATGGCAGGAATCTCAAAAGCTGTACTCATAATAGAAGCGGAAGAAAGGTCTGGCACCCTCATTACCGCTCGACTAACTACAGAATACAACAGAGATTTATTAGTTGTGCCTGGATCAATTTTTTCTTCAAATTCAAATGGAACAAATAGATTATTAAAACAAGGAGCAACGCCTGTCGCCAATTCCGAAGACGTTTTAGAAGCGCTTGGTTTTGAATTACCAAAAGATGAAGAAAAACAAAAAAAGCTTTTTGCTGATTTATCACCGGAGGAGAAAAAAATTGTAGCCCTACTTCGTGAACCAATACCTCGAGATGATTTAATTCGAGAAATGAAGATACCAATACCTACTGCAAATGCCATGCTGACTGTGATGGAAATCAAAGGACTAATCAAGGAAGAAATGGGTGAAGTGAGACTCATATAATTTGCATTGTAAAACTATTTCGTGTAATACTGTGTGAAATGAATCCCGTTAGAAGTCGCGGTCGCGAATTTTATTTGGGATAATTGTATAAATTGTTTATTAAATTAATTAGCGGGGATAGGTTTTTCAAAAGAAAGACCGCGACCTGCTTCTAAGCGGGATGAAATTATTAATTGTTGAGTCACCATCAAAAGCAAAAACAATCGAGAAATACTTGTCCGCCGATTCAGGGGCGGATCGAGATCATTTTACTGTGCGTGCATCGGTGGGACACATTCGCGATTTACCGAAATCAAATAAAATAGCAATAGACATAGAAGCAGGCTTTGTCCCCCATTATGAAATTTCAAAAGGAAAAGAAAAAATTGTTCACGAATTGCAAAGCTTGGCTGAAAAAGCGACTGAAATATTACTAGCGACAGACCCCGACCGTGAAGGAGAAGCTATCGCTTGGCATATAGAAACTCTTTTAAAGGCTGATAAAAAAGTGGAAGCTCCTATTAAGCGAGTGACTTTTCATGAAATCACCAAAGAAGCAGTTCTCGAAGCCATAGAACATCCTCGCAAGATTGATACAGCCTTACGCAAAGCCCAAGAAGCGCGTAGAGTCTTGGATCGTCTTGTAGGCTATGACCTTTCTGGTTTAATTTGGAAAAAGGTTCGTTATGGACTTTCTGCCGGGCGTGTTCAATCCCCTGCGCTTCGCATAATCATGGAACGTGAGCGTGAGATACGAGCATTCGTGCCGGAAAAATTCTGGAAGCTTTTAGGATTATTTGAAACTGTTAAAAAAGAAAAAATAACTTTAGAATGTTCAGAAGAACCAAGAGACAGAAAACTTGTAGACAAAATACTTGAAAATGGTAAAAAGGGAACTTGGATAATTAACAACGTAAAAGAATCCGAACAGAAACGTTCCCCTCGCGCACCTTTTACTACTTCTACCTTGCAACAAACTGCTAGCTCTCGACTCGGCTACTCGCCTTCCCGCACAATGCAGATAGCGCAGAAACTTTATGAAGCCGGACATATCACATATATGCGAACCGATAGCACAAACCTTTCCGCTATAGCGCAAGGACAAATTGTTTCTTTTATTAAAAATAAATATGGAAAAGAATATGCAGAAGGAAGAATTTATAAAACTAAATCAAAAAATGCGCAGGAAGCCCATGAAGCAATTCGCCCTACACATATAGACAAACTTATCGCTGGGACTGAAGACCAAGATAGGTTATATAGATTAATATGGGAACGAGCTATTTCTTCCCAAATGACTGACGCAAAGTTATTAAAAACAAAAATTTCTGCAATTATTAAAGATCACGAAGATTTACCAAACTTTTCTGCTAACGGCTCCCGTTTACTTTTCCCTGGATGGCTCAAAGTAGATGCTGATGCTCGTGGCGATGATGTAGAATTACCTAAATGTAATGTCGGAGAAGAATTAAAACTGATAAATCTTTCAAGTGAAGAAAAATTTACTGAACCTCCAGATAGATATAGCGAAGCAGGCCTTGTCAAAGAATTAGAAGCTAGAGGAATCGGAAGACCATCCACCTATGCGTCTATTATGAGAACAATAGAAGACAGGGGCTATGTAAACAAAGAAGGAAAAACATTATTCCCTACTGATGTTGGCGAAGTTGTTTCTGATTTCTTAGAAAAACATTTTATGAATTACATCTCCGATAGCTTTACGGCAGAGATGGAAGATGAACTCGATGAAATCTCTCGAGGTGAACGTGAATATGAGAAAACATTGAAAGATTTCTATGGACCATTCTTAAAAGATGTAAAATCAAAAGAAAAACTAGAAAAAGCTACAAATTTGGGTGATGCTCCAGAAAATATAAAATGTCCAAAATGTAGATCAACTATGATTATAAAACTCTCACGCGGAGGGAAATTTTACTCTTGTTCAAAATATCCGGATTGTGATGGAGCCTTGATGCTCGATGGAACAGAATTAAAAGGACCAGAAGAAACTGGAGAAAAATGTCCTGAATGTGGCGACCCCGAAGGAAAACAAACTTCCAACGGGGCAGGGGAAAAAGGAAAATCTAAATCAAAAGGAGGTGTGTTAGTTATTAGACAGAGACGAGATGGCACCGGTACTTTTATTTCTTGCTCGCGTTATCCAAAATGTAAATTTATAAAAAGTGACAAAGCAGACGAAGAAAAAAAGAAAACGGGTGTACTTTGCCCTATTTGTAAAACTGGAGACATCAGCGAGCGTCGTGGACGATTCGGAATTTTTTATTCCTGTTCAAATTATCCAAAATGCAAATTTGCCATAAAAGCAAAACCAACAGGTAAAATATGTAAAGAATGCGGAAGCTTGATGATGGAAGGCACAAAAACCATTCCCGAAAGATGCAGTAATAAATCTTGCCCTCAACACAATCCACATAAATTACTCAAGAAAGGTTTAAGCATTGAGTAAAACTCAATATTAAAAAAAATTGAAGCTTAGCCCACCTTGGGCTATAATGCCTTTATGGCAAATGTTAAGGAAGTAATAAACCTTATTTCTGGAGGAATAAGTAAAAAGGAGAAAGAACTTATAGAAAAAGCCTATAAATATGCAGAAGATGCGCATGAAGGTCAAAAAAGATTAAGCGGAGATCCATATTTTATTCACCCCTTTGAAACTGCAAAGATTTTAGCTTCACTCGGAATGGATACCCAAACTATCGTGGGTGGATTTTTACATGATATTTTAGAGGATACAAAAATTACAGAGAAAAATGTAGAAGAAGAATTTGGTTCTGAAGTATTATTTTTGGTTAAAGGCGCGACAAATTTAGGTAAATTAAAATATCGAGGACGAGAAAGATATGTAGAAAGTTTGAGAAAATTTTTCTTTGCGATGGCAAAAGATCTACGTGTAGTTATAATAAAATTTGCAGACAGACTTCATAATTTAAGAACATTACAATATCAAAGAGAAGACAAAAGGAAAAGAATTGCCATAGAATCTATTGAAGTTTATGCTCCACTTGCAAACCGTCTTGGAATGGGAAAACTAAAAGGCCAATTAGAAGATGCCGCTTTTCCATATGCTTATCCAAAAGAATATGCGCAAACTGAAGAAATAATAAAAGAAAAAAAAGATTTATATAAAAAAAATCTATCTGAAATACAAAAACAACTTGAAAAAGAACTACTAAAAAATAAAGTGAAAATAATTGAGGTAGACCACAGAATGAAACGCAAATATAGTTTATGGAAAAAACTTGTAAAACGTGAAATGGATTTAGAGAAAGTATATGACATAATTGCCTTACGTATCGTGCTCGAAACTGTGGAAGACTGTTATAAAGTGCTCGGAATAATTCATTCTATTTGGAATCCATTACCCGGAAGAATAAAAGATTATATAGCTCTTCCAAAGCCAAATGGCTATCGTTCCATTCACACTACAATCTTTACCGGTTCAGGTGATGCGGCTGAAATCCAAATAAGAACGAAAGAAATGCATGCCGAAGCGGCGCATGGCATTGTCGCGCATTTTGCTTACAAAGAAGATAAAGAAAAAAAAGTTAAAAACGACAAATTAAAATTTAAGTGGCTTGAAGAACTAAAAGAAATAAACTATACACCGAGTGAACCTCAAAAATTTCTAGAGCATTTAAAAACAGATTTCTTTAATGACCGTATTTTTGTCTTTACTCCCGAAGGAGATGTCATAGATCTACCTGAAGATTCGAGTCCTATAGATTTTGCTTATTCAATACATTCAGCTATTGGAGACCATATTTCTGGCGCAAAAATTAATGGAAAGATGAGTCATCTTTTTTCAAAATTAAAAAATAGAGATATTGTGGAAATAATTAAGAAAAAAGATGCTCACCCATCAGGAAAATGGCTCGAATATGTGAAAACAACCATTGCAAAAAAACATATAAAGTCATATTTAGAAAAAAATAATCTAGCAAACAAGCTTAAATCTTTTGGTAAATCTTAAACTATAAACTGAAATTTGAGATGTTGTATAAATCTACATCATCTTCTTTTTTTTCTTCATTAGATCTGTCGTCTAAAAGTGCATTTTCTGTTTTTTGATCAGTTTCATTTACTGCCTGTGAAGATAAATTTGCAATATGGTTTTCCAACATGTCATTTGGCTTTTTTTCACTATTTGATTTTTGTATTAAATCTAAAATAGCGCGAAGGTCTTCAGTAGAAAAATAATCGATTTTAATTTGCCCGCCAAGCTCTTTTCTATCTATATGCACTCTGGTGCCCAATTTTTCTTGAAATTCTTCTTCTAATTCTACTATTTCTGGATCCGGCATAAATTCTTTCTTGCGAACTCTATCAAAAGCTATTTTTCTAGCCAACCTCTCTGCTTCTCTAACTGTAATTTTCTTAAAAACAATTTCTTTAAAGAGCACTAATTGCTCTTCGGGATGATCAGCGAGCATTAAAATAGGCCTAGTGTGACCTTCGGTAATCTTGCCATCTCTTAGACCAGTCAAAATTTCTTCCGGTAAAGTCAAAATACGCAAGGAATTTGAAACATATTCCCTACTTCTACCCATTTTCTTCGCAATTTCATTATGCGTAAACTTAAACTCGCTAGCTAAGCGAAAAAAAGCTCGAGCACGATCAACTACATTTAAATCTTCTCGTTGTAAATTTTCAATAATAGCTAATTCTAGCTTCATTATAGCTGTATCTCCAGTTCGGATTATCACAGGCACTTGTGAGACATGAGCCAAAATAGCTGCACGAAGTCTACGTTCTCCGGCAATGAGTTCATATTCAGTAAGTAAACCACCTCCTTCTTTTTCCACTTCTACTCTAGAAACTGTGAGGGGTTGGAGCACTCCGTATTGTTTTATGGAATCCGCTAAATCTTGTAAACGTACTTCATCAAAATCCCGTCTAGGCTGATAAGGGTTTGGTTTTATTTTATCGGTGTCAACCCAAAAAATTGAATTTGAATATAAATTAGACATACAATTATTTTAGCATATTTTTTTTATTTGCAATAATTGATTTCAGCTTGATTTTCTAGTATATTAAATAAATTGCCGGGGTGGCGAAATTGGTAACCGCAATTGACTCAAAATCAATCGGGGGCAACCCCTTGGGAGTTCGAGTCTCCCCCCCGGCACTAAGTTGGTATTTATAACAAAAAAAATAAGAAGGACTTATCCACAGCCTATTTGCATTATCTCATATATGAGATATACTATTGAATATGAAAAAAGAGACTGAACAACAAAAGATAGGCTACTTTATAAAAGAGCTCCGCGAGCATCGCGGAATGACTCAAGAAGAATTTGCTAAAGCACTCAATACTTCTCAAAGTTCTGTCCCCCGAATGGAAAAAGGAGAACAAAATTTCACCACTGAATTACTTTTTAAAATAAGCAACGTCCTAAACCATCAAATAGTTTCTATAAATGATTCTATTGATTTCCAAGTAAATGGAGGAAAGAAATTAAGTGGAACCATAAAAACAAACTTTTCAAAAAATGGTTCAGTGGGACTTTTGTGTGCATCTTTATTAAATAGTGGAATAACGACTCTACATGGCATCGCACGAATTGAAGAAGTTTATCGAGTAATTGAAATTTTAGAAAGTATTGGAGTTACCATCAAATGGCTCGATCATAATACTTTAACTATAACGCCTCCAAAAAAATTCACTCTAGAAAATATAAATATAGAATCAGCAATAAAGACACGTTCAGTTGTTATGCTAATAGGACCGCTCATTCACAAATTATCATCTTTCTCTATTCCCCATCCACATGGCTGTAATCTAGGTAGACGCACTATCGCTGCTCATATTTATGCTTTAGAAAATTTCGGAGTAAAGATAAAAACAACTAGTGTAAATTATGAAATTAAAGCCAAAAAATTAAAACCAACAGAGATAGTAATGTACGAATCCGGAGACACAGCCTGCGAAAATGTTTTGACGGCTTCTGCCCTTATCCCTGGTATCACGAAAATAAATTTTGCTAGTGCAAATTATATGGTGCAGGAAGTATGCTTTTTCCTTGAAGCTTTGGGTGTAAAGATTGATGGCATCGGTACTGCATCACTAACCATTCATGGAATTTCTGAAATAAATAAAAATATTGAATATTGGAATAGTGAAGACCCAATAGAATCAATGATGTTTATTTCTGCCGGAATTATTACTGACTCAAAAATCACAATAACACGCTCCCCGATTGATTTCCTATCTCTTGAATTAGAAAAATTAAAGAGAATGAATTTGAAATATAAACTTTCAAAAGTCTATTATTCATACAACGGTAGAACAAGACTTATAGATATAGAAATCTTTCCAAGTAAATTAAAAGCGTTAAATGACAAACTTCACTCAAATCCTTATCCTGGAATAAATATAGACAATTTACCCTTTTTTGTACCGATTGCCATAAAAGCCAAAGGTCAAACAATGATTCACGACTGGGTTTATGAAAATAGAGCAATATATTTAACTGAATTGAACCGTCTAGGAGCAGATATAACTCTAGCTGACCCGCATCGCCTCTATATCAATGGTGGAACATCACTAAAGGCAGCACAAATTGTTTGTCCTCCAGCCCTACGCCCATCTATGGTTATACTCATCTCAATGCTTGGAGCTAGTGGAACCTCAATTCTACGAAATGTTTATATGATAAATCGCGGATATGAAGAGATAGCTGGACGTTTAAATTCTATTGGTGCTGACATAAAAATAATCAAGGGGAATTAAATGCAAAAAGAAAAAATTATCATCATTCTAGGCCAAACTGCCACTGGTAAAAGTAATTTGGCTGTAAAAATCGCCAAAAAAATAAACGGAGAAATTATCTCCGCAGACTCAAGACAAGTCTATGTAGGGCTTGATATAGGCACCGGCAAAATTACACAAAAAGAAATGAAAGGAATTCCCCATCATTTAATTGATATCGTAAAACCAAAAAATAAATTTACAGTCGCAGAGTATAAAAAATTAGCAGAAGAAAAAATAAAAGAAATAATTTCTCGTGATAAAACACCAATTATCTGCGGAGGCACAGGATTCTATATTGATGCTATCACCAAAGGTGTCATTTTTCCGAAAGTTCCACCAAATTCTAAATTAAGAAAAATTTTAGAGAAAAAATCTACAGAACAATTATTAAAAATATTAAAAAAATTAGATCCCACAAGAGCAAAAAATATAGATTCAAAAAATAAAGTCAGACTAATTAGGGCAATTGAAATAGCTAAAGCTCTCGGTAAAGTCCCGAAAATTACAGCGGTGAAACCGCTGTATAAATTTATAAAGATTGGTTTATATCTGCCACAAGATAAATTAAAGAAGAAAGTAGAAAAAAGAGTTAAAAAAATGTTTACCGATGGTTTACTGAATGAAATTAAAAAGCTTAAAAAAGCCAGTATATCCCAAAAAAGGCTTTCTGAGCTAGGTTTTGAATATAACAATCCTACTTATGAAAAAGTAGTCAGAGGGACTCTACAATATGCCAAGCACCAGATGCAATGGTTTAAACGCGATAAAGAAATAAAATGGTTTGATGCGTCAAAGAAAATATTTGACATAATTATGATGAAGTTGTAAGGTTTCCAAAGAACCAAACGCGTGAAAACGGATACGTCCGACACGCATGCACATAACAACGCCGCCTTAAAAACGGCACAATAGAGGAGATTGAAAATGGACACGTCCATCAATCATCAAGATAGTTGCAAAGAAGGATTGGGAGAACAACAACGAAACAAGAGAACCATCATAACGACTGTCCTTGTAGAGGACTTTCTTTTTGACGGAGGACAAGGAGTCGATGCGGATCGTCTGTCACCAGAAACGAAAATTAAGGTGATCAAACGTGTTCTCGCAGAATCGAAGCCTTATCTCAAATACATGTTCGCTCACACACTTCGTGACGACCCCACATTGCTCAAAGCAGTTGGCGGGGATTGGAACGAGAGAAGCATGTGTTCTAATGTGTGGAACTCAGGAGTAGACTTGTGCTGGGAGACGAGAATTGGCTATCTGTTTGGATCCAAACGACAATCCCTGTATTCACCGGAGATGGCTCAAAAGACACCAGATCGAGATGAGTGGGTTAAGTCGCTGTTCTTCATCTCAGACAAGGGCTGTCTCGTTGAGGTAAAGCTCGTGTCAAAGATATCAAAAGGATTCCTCATTGAATATCCATGCTTGATGGAGGCTAAAATGCTCACTGATGAGAGGCTCACCGAGCTTTTTGTTAGTCACGAGTTCTTTTTCCAGGGTTTACTGGAATGCATCGAAGCCCACTACACCGCTCGTATAAGTGACCAGGAAGCTCGAGCGAATAACATGCGCCGAAACAGAACGAACATCAGGAGGATTCTTTCTCTGGTTTAATCAGTAAAAAACCGCTCAACAACTTAGACCGTTGGAGGGCGGTCTTTGTTTTTTACCCAAAATAAACGTTTTTTATATTTACGAATTCCTTGATTCCATAAGTTCCGAGTTCACGGCCGTAGCCAGACTTTTTAATGCCTCCAAATGGCGCTCGCGGATCAGACTTAACCATATCATTCACACACACATTCCCCGCTTCAATTTGCGGAATAATTCGTTTTGCTTTTTTCATATCGGAAGTAAAAATAGACGCACCTAAGCCATATCTAGTGTCATTAGCTATTTGTATCGCCTCTTTTTCATTTTTAAAAGAAATAATCGGCATAACTGGACCAAAAACTTCCTCATCATAAACAGGCATACCCTTTTTCACATTCGTCATGACAACAGGCGAATAGAAATACCCTTTTTTATTTTTTTGAACGCCTTTATAAACAATTTTTGCTCCGAGGGATACTGATTTTTCTACTTGTTTTTCTACATCCAGTAAAATTTGTTCTGTTGCCAAAGGCCCTATGTCTATCTTTGAGTCACTAGGATCACCAATTGATAATTTTGAAAGTTCTTTTACTACATTTTTTATAAAAATATCTTTTATACTCTCCTCGACAATAAAACGTTTAGCAGAAATACAACTTTGCCCAACATTTCCTTGCAACCTTGCTGTGACAGCGATTTTCGCTGCTTCATCGATGTCCGCATCAGCAAAAACAATAAATGGATCACTACCACCGAGTTCAAGCACCACTTTTTTTATTTCCGCCCCAGCGACACTCGCAACCTCGCTTCCCGCTTTCTCACTGCCCGTCAAAGTAACTGCAGAAATTCTATTATCACGAATTAAATCAGCAACTCGAGACGACGAAAGAAATAAATTTTGGAATACGCCCTCGGGGAAACCACAAGCTCTAAATGATTCTTCTATTGCTTCCGCGCACTGTGGCACATTTGAAGCATGTTTAAGAAGCCCGACATTTCCTGCCATTAGTGCTGGTACAGCAAAACGATAAACTTGCCAAAAAGGAAAATTCCAAGGCATTATTGCCAAAACTATTCCGAGCGGATCAAATTCCACATATTGTTCTTTCTTGCCCGTATCTAATTTTTCATTCTTTAAGATAATTTCCGCATTATCAGCATAATAATCACACAAAAGCCCGCATTTCTTTATGCCAAATGGACCAGACTTCATGGTCTTGCCCATTTCAAGCATTTGTAATTTTGAAAACTCTTCCGCATGGTTATTTAAATATTCTCCCAGCTTGTGCATTAAGGTAGCGCGCTCTTTAAAAGAAGTTCTCTTCCAAGACTCAAAAGCTTTCTTTGCTAGAGAAAGTTTCTTTTCTAATTCTTTTTCAGAAACTTCTTTAAAACTTTTTAAAACTTCTTCTGTTGCTGGATTTTTTGATTGAATCATATGTTTTTTACAGTTCCTAAAACTTTATTTGCTTCATCATAATTTATCGGACAAGCAATAATATGCACACCCTTAGAATTAAACGCCTTTTTCAAAAGTAGAGCAAGGTCTTCTGTTTTTTCAACCTTGTGTCCTACTGCGCCAAAACTCTCTGCCAGCCTTATAAAATCAGGGTTATTAAAGGAAAGACCAAATGAGGACAAGTTCATATTTTTCTGTTTCCATCGAATCATTCCGAAACCAGCATCATCCATCACAAGCACGACTAAATCCAGCTTTAAACGCACGGCTGTTTCTAATTCTCCGATACTCATCATCATTCCTCCATCGCCAGCTACAACTAAAACTTTTTCGTCTGGATGAAGAATTTTTAATGCAATACCGGAAGGCAAACCTGCACCCATAGTGGCAAGAGCATTATCTAAAAGAATACTATTTGTATTTTTTGTAATAAAGTTGCGAGCAACCCAGAGCTTATACATACCGTTATCTAATGCGAGGATACTATCTTCAGGCATTATTTTATTTATATCAGAAACAATACGTTCTGGACGAAGTGGAAAATCAGATGATTGAGAAAATTTAGCTATGTCTTTTTTGAGAACATCTCGCACTTTGAAAAAATAATTAAAATCCCAAGCAGGATTTCCGCCAGAGGCGGATCCGCCTTGGGCGGATATTTTTTTAGTAAAAGCCGAAAGAGTTTTGGAAATATCTCCAATAACTTCATGTGTTGGAACATAAACTTCCGGCACAACAGAAGAAAAATAATTTATATGGATAATTTTCTTCCCTGAATTTTTATCTAAAATAAATGGAGGCTTTTCTACAACATCATGACCGATTAAGATGATGGTGTCTGCATGATTTAATGCCTGATGCACATAGTCTCCTGATGACAGAGCAGTAGTGCCAATATATAATTTAGAATTCTCGTCAAACGACCCTTTCCCCATCTGAGTAGAAATGAAAGGTATGCCAGACTTTTCTATAAGCAATTTTAACTCTTTGCTGATAGATTTATTATTTGCGCCCCTGCCTAAAACAATAATGGGATGTTTTGATTTTTCTATTTCCAAAATAGCTTGATTAATAATTTTTTCATCTGAAATAGGGTAATTTATTTTTTTAACAATTTTTATATCCGCATTACAAGATTCACTTGCTACATCTTCGGGTAATTCTAAATGCACTGCGCCAGCGCGTTCCATCTCAGCTAGGCTTATAGCTTCAGCCACTAAACTAGACACATTTTTGCCGGATGTGATAGTTTTAGAAAATTTTGTAATTGGCTTCATCATCGCTACGATATCAACAATTTGGAATTTTCCTTGTTTGTTATTTTTTATCGCTTTTTGGCCAGTAATAACCAAAAGAGGAAAACCACCCAACTGTGCATAAGCCACGCCTGTAAGCAGATTTGTGGCTCCAGGGCCGAGAGTAGACAATGCCACACCGACTTTGCCCGTCATTCTGCCAAATGTAGAGGCCATAAATACGGCGCCTTGCTCAATGCGAGTAGTGATAAAACTTATTTTAGATTTTCGAACGGCCTCTAAAAAAACTAAATTCTCCTCCCCTGGTACACCAAAAATATGAAAAACTCCATTAGCTTCTAAACATTCCACCAACACTTCAGCTGTATTTTTCTTTTGCATTTTTGCGGGCGATGAAGGAATCGAACCTTCGACTGTTCTTTTGGAGAGAATTATGATGCCACTTCACCAATCGCCCGTAACCTTATTTATACCTTAATTTTGGAAAAAGGGCAAAAGAAAACCCCTATTTAAGGGGTTTTCTGAGAAAATCTATTTCTTTATCTCTTTATGCTTTGTCTGCTTTCGGCACCATTTGCAATACTTTTTGAGCTCGATCTTTTTAGTGACGAGTTTCTTGTTTTTACTGGACCAGTAATTTACGCGTTTGCAGGTTCCGCAGGCGAGTTTTATAAGTCTATCTTGTGACATATCTATATATTAGTATAAAAAATCTTAAATTGCAACCCCGAAGCAGAGCCTAGGCTCGCTACGGGGCAGGCTCCCATTTATGTGTAAAATCTTTTAATAAGAGGGTTAATTCGAGTAATAGTTTCATACCAAGATAAATCTAAAATATTACTAATCCCTTCCATAGAACAAGACGAATTGCTATCATTTCCAATAACTACAACTTCATCTCCTGCATATAGATTTTTTACTTCACTTACATCAATACAAACCATATCCATAGAAACCCTACCGATGACTTTACATTCTTCCCCTTTGACAATCATCCTGCCGATTGAAGAAAGAGAGCGAGGATATCCATGCCAATACCCCACAGGCACGATAGCTATCAAGCCATCTTTGGCTAATGATTCTGTTAGATCATAGCCCATTCGATTACCCTTTGGTTGTTTTTTGATTTCAGTAATTAATGATTTCCAAGAAAGGATTGGCTTAAGTAAAATCTTGTCTTGCAAAGCAGCCTTAGTTTCTTTTGAAGGCCATAAACCATAAAGTCCTATGCCTATGCGCACCATATCAAAATGAGAATTTGGGAAAAGTAATGCACCAGCTGTGGCTCCCGCATGAGCTATTGGTTTCAAACCCTCTTGCTTAAAATCATGAATCCATAATTTGAAATCTTTTATCTGCCCTTCAGTATCTGCAGGAAAAGATGGATTTTTTGCAGAAGCAAAATGAGTAAATAATCCTTCGACATAAATATTGTCATTTTTCTGTGAGCTCAAAATTTTTAACAATTTTTTACGGTCTTCCATTTGAAATCCTTGACGATGCATGCCTGTATCAACCTTTATATGAATATTCAAAGGTTTAATAAAATGTTTTTGATTAGCAATTATGTATTCTAATGATTCAAAATTTGATACAGATAAAGAAATATTATTACTGGTAGCTAAATTAACCATTTCTGGAAGCGTATAACCTAACACCAAAATAGGCGTTTTAATTCCTTCTTTCCTTAAAGCTAAACCTTCCACTATCGAATCTACACCCAAAAAATTAGCCCCTAAATTCTCCATTTCTCGCGCAAAATCAATAAGACTGTGGCCATAAGCATTAGATTTTATTACTGCCATGAGCTTAGTTTTTTTAGAAATCAAAGATCGAAAGACTGAAAAATTGTGAGCAACAGCTTTTCGGTCAATTTCAATCCAAGTCCTCAAGCCTTTTCTTTGTTCTTTATTCATTCTTTATTTAACTGTAGTTTTTAATTTCTGTTCTCTTTCAAAACGAGCTATTGCAAAACTTATCAATTTGTCTAAAAGAATCGTCTGTGATATTCCGTCTGCCTCCCATAACTTTGGATACATGCTGATGTTTGTGAATCCAGGGATGGTATTTATCTCATTCGCTATCACTTCTCCATTTTCCTTCAAGAAAAAGTCAACTCGGCCCATTCCTTCGCAAGATAACACTTTAAATACTTTCACAGCCAACTCTTGGACTTTTTTAGAAGTTTCCTTGCTGATTTTTGCAGGAATATTTATAACATATCCATCGTCTATATATTTTGCATCATATGAATAGAAATCTTGATTCGCAATAATTTCCCCCGGAGTTGAAGCAATAGGATTCTCATTACCCATGACAGAACATTCTATTTCTCGCCCATCAATAAATTCTTCAATAACTATTTTACTATCAAACTTAAATGCTTCTGTGACAGCTTTTTTAAAATCTTTTTCATTTCGTACTTTACTGATTCCAACAGAAGAACCCATATTTGCCGGTTTGATGAATAATGGCAAACCCAATTTATTTTTAACTTCATTAAAATTTATTTTTTCATTATTCCTAATAGTTATAAATTTCCCTATCGGAATACCTGCATCTCGGAATAATCTTTTCATCACATCTTTGTCCATACCCACAGCCGAACCGAGCACACTCGGACCCACAAATGGAACACCAGCCAACTTGAGCAAACCTTGCATGCTACCATCTTCGCCAAAAGGTCCGTGCATTACCGGAAAAATCACATCAAATTTTTTAACTAAATTGAAATCAAAATTTCCATCCCGTCCTATTTTTATTGGAGTTATTTCATATTTCGTCTTATCTAGGGCATTTATTACATTTTTAGCGGACAACAAAGACACATCATGTTCTGCTGATTTGCCTCCAAAAAGCACCCCAATTTTTAATTTCTTCTTTGCCATAGGGTGTAGTATACAATAATTATTTTAAAAATACACTTTTCTAATATACTTCTTTTTTGTAACAACTGTCACAGTAAATAATTTCTGGTCTGTCGGGAGCATAGGAAGTTTCAAATTCATTTTTGCATCCTTGGTTCATACACTTCCTGTGATAAAGTTTTGGTGGGTTTAATATTTCTATTCTTTCCATATGTCTACAATTTGGACAAAGTTTTGGTAATGGCACTTCTAATATTTTAGAAATGTTTAATTCATTTTGAATTATACGAAAAGCAGTGGTGCATTTATGATTACAATCACCATTATGTTCGCATTGTATTATTTCTTTTAAAATATTATCGTCAGCATTTTTTATTACTGGTAGTTTATCAAAAGTAATTGTCGGCTTATAATTTTTTACTTCAGGCTCTTTATACTTATATCCTTTTCTTAAAATTTCTTCTTTAGTTAATGGAAAATATTCTGAAACCACCGAATCATTATAAGCGAAAGGAATAATTTCAAATGGAAAAAATTCTCCATATTTGTATATTCTCCCTTTTTTATCAATAAAAGGCATCTCTTCCATACTTTTTTTAATTTTAAGTACAAATTCATCATATTCTTCTTTACTATATTGTGTATTTAAAATACAATATTGCTTTTTACGTAATCCAGCACAAGCAAAAAGATACTCAGAATTATAACAATCATCAGAATATTCAACATTGTGAGAATAATAAACTCTGGTAGAAAATTTCACTCTATTATCTCCAAAACCGCTATGTACTTCACAGCATTCTGTTGACCCGAGGCCCACATGGTCAATATCAAAACAATCCTTTGAATTTGTCCCTGCACAGAAAAAAACGTAATTCATATTTTCACCATCGGGAACAAGAAAAGCATGATGACAGTCTTTGACATTCTCCAAATTATCACCAGTAGAATTAATTATATTTTTTATGTTTGCGTATTTTCTTGGAAAATTTAAAGAATGTTGCCAAAATTCTTTTTTCATTTTTTCCAGACTTTCTCGGTCTGATAAATTCATTTCTTTTACTCTTCTTTCATACTCGTCTTTTGAATATTGTATATTAAAAATACAGTGAGTTTTACCAACTAAATTTGTACACCCAACACAACTAGAGCAATTTCTGCAAGCATAAATAAACCATGAATCCATACAATTTTCCGAAAAATATCCATATTTTACTTTATAGCAATTTATTACCCGCAAAGATTCATAACAAAGCTCATTATTATGAGAAAAATCTACATCCGAAGAACTTTTTAGATAAAAATTTTGAGCAGAATAATTTGAATCCTCATAATGATGCCCGCCAAAACAAAGATAAGAATTTTTTATATAAACAATTTGATTCGTGTATTCACTGTTTTCCGCAAAATCCTGATATAACGCACGCCTAGGAATTGATTTTAAAAGTTCTCCAAGTTGTTCAAAAAAGGATCGGAAAAAATCAATTTTTTTACCAAATTTAAATGGATCCCAATTATCTGAATTGTAACAATCAATACAGTAAACTAGATATTTTTGCTCCGGATCATACATAGAAATCACGGATTTCTTACAAAGACCGCAATCCTGTTTATAGAGAGAACGTTCATTTCTAAAAAGCATTCTTCTCACCATCCGACACTCTGGGCACCAAGTAGGCGGAGGAACTTGGATTTTTTCGTAAAATTTGAAATCATCCGGAAAAATTGTAAATTCTTTTTTGCAGTTTTGACAATTTTTAGTTTCAACTTTCATAATTTTTTTTTCAAAAGGGCATCTCTTGGAACCATCCAAGGGATGCCCTTGGATTCTTAAAACAATTTAACTATATCGTGATATGTGACAGCGAGCATCAAAATAATTAAAATACCAAAACCAATCATATTCGCAGTATTGGCAAATTTTGGATTTATGCGTGAACCTTTTATTTTTTCAATAAGTAAAAAGAAAAGTCGTCCACCGTCTAATGCTGGAAATGGCAATAAATTTATGATTGCGAGGTTCACAGAAATAAGCGCAGTAAAAGATAAAAGATAAACAAAACCGAATTGATAGGCATCACCCACGATGCCCACCATACCGACAGGTCCAGTAACTGATGAGAAGCTTCCTTTACCCTGTATACCCTCTGCAATAAGCGTATAAAGCCCTAAAACAGTACCTTTAGTGATAAACCAAGTTAATGACATTCCCTCTTTTAAGGCTGAAAATAGGGGTAATTTGACAGTTCCGATCATGTCCATAGATATGCCAATTTCTGGGATATTATTTGTTTTATTTATTACTGGAGTAACGACAGCTAAATTTATATTTTTGTCTTGTCCGCGTATGTATCCAACGGTTATTTCCCCGCCTGCAACGCTTTGCGTAGCATTGCGGGCAGGTTTTTTACTATGAGATAATATAAAAGATTTCAAAGTGTCAGGATTTATATCTGAAACAGAATCTTTACCACTTGCGAGTGAAATAATTTTATCACCAGACTTAAGTCCTGCTATTTGTGCTGGAGATTTCTCTAACACAGAAACAACTGTTAAATTTATATTACTCAATTTATAACCGGCAGACTCTCCACTCACAGAAGTTGGCAATCCAGACATAAAACCAATTGAAAATAAAAACCATGCTAATAAAAGATTCGCAAAAACCCCGGCAAATAAAACTATGGCTTGTTGCCATTTTGGTTTATTAACAAAACTCCTACTCGCATCAGGTCCAAAAGTATTTTCATCATCAGGATTCTCACCAAAAATTTTAACAAAACCACCGATAGGTAAAAGATTTAAACTATATTCAGTCTCTCCGTATTTCTTACCATAAATCTTTGGTGGAAAACCAAAACCAAATTCATCAACCCGAATACCAAACTTTTTTGCAGTAAAAAAATGCCCAAACTCATGGACCAGTACGAGGACGAGAAGTATTATTATGAAAATTAATATATTCAATTCGTAATTCTTAATTCGTAATTAACTTTACCCCATTACTTCTTTCTGTTTTTTCTCAAAACTTGCTTCTAGGTTTCTATTTGCCTCATCAATGATTTTTTGTAGTTCGTCTTTTGCTCGGAATTTTTCATCTTCGGTCAATTTTCCTGCTTTTTCTTTCTCTTCCACATCTCTCCAAATACGTTCTCGTTCTCGACGAACTGTAATTCTTTGTTCCTCTAATTTTTCTTTTAAGACTTTTACGAGGTTTTGCCTCGTTTCTGTAGTTAACTGAGGAAAAATAACTCTGATACCTAAGTCATCAGTAGCCACAGAGAGACCCAAGTTTGCAGCCACTATCGCCTTTTCAATATCTTTTACCTGACTTTTGTCCCAAGGCGTGATACGCAGAGTCTTTGAATCTTCTATGTTAATATTTGCAACATTTTTAAGCGGAACTCGTGAGCCATATGACTCTACTGATACTCCGTCTAGAACCATAGGCGACGCACGGCCTATATTTAACTGACCGTATTCTTTAGTCAAAAATTTCCCTACTTTTTTTAACTCTGTTTTAAATTGTGAAAAGTTGTATTGCATCCCGTTAGAGATAGAGAATCTTTAGATTCTCGTAATTTTATTTAATAATTCGACAAAACATACTATCATTATTATTTACATACCCGTTTGATTTTTTAACAATATGATCTCTAACGGGATTGCATATTTCCATTGTAGCACTATTTTTCATTTAGTAAACCTCTTGCTGATAGCATTTCTCACAAAAAATTATCTCTGACCGGTCTGGAGAATATGGTGTCTCAAATTTATTTTTACATCCACCCTTCATACATTTCCTATGCCAAAGTTTATTTGGTCCCCTATTTTTAAATCGTCTTGTATGTCTACACTCAGGGCAATTTCGCGGAATCGGTATATTCATTCTTTTATAAAAAATAAGTTCGTCTGTAATTATCCGATAATTTTTTTCACATTCTATGCATACAAAAACTTCTTTATTCACGTCAAAATCTTTTGGTAATTCCAAAATAGAATCTGGAAAATTTTTCCAATCTATGGTTTCTTTACCAAAAGTGCCACGTGATGTGTCTTCCCATTTAAATCCTTGTTTTAGAGCTTCTTCTTTATTTAATGGAAACTCATCCATTACCGAAGATTCATTGTATCCAAGCGGAGCAAATTCTTTAGGGAAAAATTCCCCATAAATTCCTTCCTTTTTCATTTTCTCAATAATTTCAACGCGCAATTTCTCATATTCTTCTTTTGTGTATTGCTTATTTAAAATGCAATAAGAGCCTTGAATCAAACCTGCACACCCAAAACAATTATTAGAATTAGGACAATTTAAACAATATTCCATAAAATTAGATTCCCAACAATAATAACTGCAAATCACATTAGCGCATTGCATTCCAATGTTTAAAGAGTTGTAAATTAGTTCAGCTGTACGTCCGGCAGTATTACAATCCATACAATTTTTTGCTTCACGCCAAACATGAATAGAATAAGCATTATCTTCCGCATCATAAGAATGAAAACAATGCTTATTATTTCTAACATTCTTCATATAATTACCCGTAGAATTGACAGCATTTGTAATTTCCGCAAATTTTCTGGGCTTGTCTTTAATAAAATCTGCGAATTCTTTTTTAAAACTCTCAACACCAGAATAAGTGTCTAGCTTAAAAGATTTTAATTTTTTCTCGTATTCTTCTTTTGTGTATGGTTTATTAAAAATATGATATTTTTGTTCCCTTAAATTTATACATCCAAGACAGCTTGTACATCCCCTACAATCAAGCAGAAAAAAACTATCTAGACAGTTGTAACAACCTTTTGACCAACGCAAAGAATGACAATCATAACAATCGTCGACTTCATAAGAAAGTTCAACTTGATTCGTAAAAGAACAATCTGTTAAATCTTTTGAAAGCTGTATCCAATAGCAGTTCGTGCAATTTTCATTGTTAGAAGATTCCATAATCATGTAACAATTTTTTGTATCAGCAGTATGGTTAAGATATTCAGAATTAACACTGTTCATATGGACGAGAGCAGGTTTTGGAACTTTCTGCCACAATTCATTGAACTGCTCAAAAAAAGATTTTTTAGGATTATATTCCAACGCATAATCTTTACCCTGCAAATCATCACTACGCCAACATTTGTGACACCATACGGGATAAGTCTTGTTGGCGCTAAACATAGAGATGGTGTTTTTTTTACAATTATCGCAGACACGTTTATATAGAAACCTTTCATTCCTAAAAATTAGCCGAAGCTGTGAACGGCACTCTGGACAAAGCTTTGGTGGAAGTACTCCCATCTTTTCATAAAATCCAAAGTCATTCGGCTCTATAGTAAAGTATTTTTTGCAGTTCTGACATATTTTATTTTCTACTATATACGCCATGGCTGATATATAATTTTATAATTTTTCTGGAATAATCAAAGCTACTGATTCCATCAAAGTTTTAGCTGAACTTCCCGGCATACGCAAAAACTCGCGAACTTTGAAAATATGCTCAAAAATTCTAGTGTCAAGGGGCATCCTTGACATCTTGCTATGTAAAACGGATTCTAGTGTGTTTAAGAGCTTTAGGGCTTTTGAACGATTAGATTCTATACTTATTTCTTCCTCACTTTCCTCTTCTTTCTTTGGTAATAATTCTTTTATAAAATCAATCCTTCTTTGCAAAGGCATATTTATAAATTTCTCCCCGACGTTTTCAGTCGGGGCCCCGACCTCTTCGAGCGTCGGGGCTGCCTTTATTAAATAAAATCTAGAAACTAAAGTTTTTAAAAGAGTATTAATATCTGGCACCACAAGAAAAAAATGCGTATTTTCTATCGGCTCTTCAAACATTTTCAATAAAACATTTTGCGCATCTAAAGAAAAACTATTTACACTAATCACAAATACTTTTTTAAAAGAAGAAAAAGCTTTGTTGGTAGACATTGAGCGTAAATCAAAAGCCTCATCAATTTTAAAATTATCTATCGAAATATGGCAAAAATCAGGATTGCCAGAAGTTTTTATATCTAAACTTTCACAAAATTCTAAAATCTCAGGCACAACTTTTTCCCTATCTCCTTCTATGAGGTATGCATGATGCAAATTATCTTTATTTAAATGCCTAGCTAAGTTCATAAAGTTATAAAGTTCTTAAGGTTGTAAAGTTTGAAAAATTAAATAGTTCTTAAGAAAAGCCTTGCGCAGGAGCTTAGAAAATAAATGAGGTAATCCGAATATTATTTTCTTGAGCGACGAGCAGTTCGCTGGCGAAGCTTCGCCAGATAGATTGCTTTTCGAGAGAAGCTATTTAGTTTTTCAAAGAACTACTTTTTGCTTAAAACTGTTTTTTTATACACGTCCAAATGATCGAGAGCTATACCTGTGCCTTTTACTACACAGAAAAGAGGATCCTCAGCCAAAGCAGCCTTTACTCCAGTCTTTCTATAAACCAAATCAGTGAAATTTCGAAGTTGAGAAGAACCTCCAGTCATGATTATTCCTTGATCAATAATATCTGAGGCTAATTCTGGCGGAGTTTCTTGCAATACATCTTTGATAGCTTGAATTATTTGTTTTAGTTCTCCATCTATCGCTTTGACTATTTCATTTGTTCCCACTCGCGCTGACCTAGGCAAGCCTTGAATAAAATCCCTACCTTTTATCGTCACACTGAGCTCTTCTTCTAAAAGCACCGCTGCACCGATTTTAATTTTTACTTCTTCGGCTGTCCTATCACCGATAGCTAAGTTAAAAGTTTTTTTAATATAATCAGCTATAGCGCCATCTATTTTATTTCCAGCGCACTTTACTGATTTAGAGGCCACAATTCCGCCAAGCGAAATGACTGCTACGTCTGTCGTGCCCCCACCTATGTCCACAACCATATGCCCTTTCGATTCATAAATTGGAATTCCCGCGCCGATGGCTGCTAAGATAGGCTCTTTGACTACATAAGCATTCTTTGCACCAGCGCGAATTGCAGCTTCTATGACTGCTCGCCTCTCTGTACTCGTGACTCCTGCAGGAACCGAAACCATCACATCCGGTTTGAAAAAATTAAATTTCCCCATCGCTTTATTTATAAAATAACGAAGCATTGCCTCAGTCACACGATAATCTGCTATGACTCCATCTTTCATCGGGCAATAAGTAATGATAGATTCTGGGGTCTTTCCAATCATATCTTTGGCTTCAAAACCAATAGCTAGAATTTTATTGTCTTGTTCAGAAACCGCTACAACAGAAGGCTCGTTTAGAATAATTCCTTTTCCAGGTAAAAAGACCAAAGTATTGGCTGTTCCTAAATCTATGCCTAGTTTTTTCGTAAAAATACCCATCCCGTTTAGAAGCAGGTCGCGGTCAACAAACCTCGACTTTGCTTAGTTATGTTATTAAATTTTTTATCTTTTATAAACATGATTCTTATATAAAACTGCGACCGTGGCTTCTAACGGGACCCATGAGCCTATGTTATCATATTTATGTTAAAATCAAAGAATGGATGACGAAGAAAAAAATGATATAGAAAACAATCTCAAAAACCCATTTATAGGATATTTGGCAAATTTAAAGAAACATAAACAAGCCATAAACCCTGTTCATGAAATTGTAAATTGCTATTATAAAATGAATGGCTGGGAAAAAATGCCAAAAGATTTTTATACCGGTAGATATGCTTATAATAAGCTCGCGAAAGAAGCAAAAATGCTCTACCAAGCTTGTAATGAAGTTTTAGATGATGCTATTTGGGCTTTAGACAAAATGAAATACCTCGCCGAGAAAGGCAAATTCGACTGGTCTATAATCACCTGTTTGAAACACAAATTAAAATAGTTTAAGAAACAATTACTGTAAATTCCCCTCTTTGCTTGTCAGGATTTTTATTGAAATATTCTAAAATTTCGTGTGGTAAACCAGTTTTAAATTCTTCATAGATTTTTGTCAATTCGCGAGCTACGCAGACTTTTTTATGAGGGCAAAATTCAACAAGCGATGCTAATGTTTTTAAAATTCTGTGAGGAGATTCATAAAATACCATCGTGCGTTCAGAAATTGCTATTTCTTTAAATAAAGTTTCTCTGCCTTTCTTGTGCGGAAGAAAACCAAGAAAAGTAAATTCATGAATAGGCATTCCTGATGCAGAAAGCGCGGCAATAACGGCTGAAGCTCCAGGGATTGGAATCACTTGAACTTCTTCATTGGTAAATTTTTCTTTTATTCTAGAAACGAGCATTGAGCCCGGGTCTGATATTGTGGGAGTGCCAGCATCAGAAACCAATGCAACATTTTTCCCGTCGTATAATAATTTAAAAATTTTATCTAATTTCTCATTCTTTCCGAGTTTATAATCAGCTCCAGCTACATCGTCAGACGGATAGCTCATCGTTTCTTTATTTATTTCATATTTATTTAAAATTTTCTTTGTCTCTCGCGTATCTTCACACAATATCAAATCCACGCTTTTAAGCGTCTCGATAGCTCGGAGTGTGATGTCTCCCATATTTCCTATCGGCGTCGCCACAACATAAAATTTAGACATAAATTTTATTTCCTATACTTTCTAGTTCTCCACTTGTCTGCAATCTTAACACGAGTGAGTGAACGTTCGAGTTCAGCTTCAAAATGCTCAAAGTCCACATGGTCTTTGTTTTCCATTTGTTTTTCCAATTCAATAGCACGAGCTTTTGCTTTTTCTATTTTTTCATCTGAAATTTCAGACACATGTTCGGCAAAGTCCGCCAAAATAGCGACTTCGGTAATTTTATTTTCACCTTGTTTTATTTCCATAAACCCTCCAGCAACTGCCATCGGAACATGTTCACCATTTACGACAGCCACAATATCTCCAGATGCAAGACCTGCAATGAGTGGAATATGTTCCGGCAAAATGGTTATCTCACCTTCCGTAGTAGGCAAAGTGACTTGATCTACCATTTCTTCCAGAACTAGTCTTTCTGGGGTGATTATTTTAAGTTTTAATTGTTTTGACATAAATTTTTGACTTTAAAATTTTTAAATAGTGCTTTTAAAAATCGTACGGAGGCCGACGGGCCGAAGTCTTAGCAAAAATTTAGTAAAATTTTATGCGGGTTTTTAAAAGTACCTATTTAAAAATTTTAAAGAGCTCCCTTCATATAAAACTCACCTTCTGCTTTTTCGTCGTGCTTTCCTTCTAAAATTTCCTTGAACGAACGGATTGTTTCAGTAAGCGGAACATACTGACCTTTTGTGCCAGTAAACTGTTCAGCCACAAACATTGGTTGAGAAAGGAATTTCTGTATTTTGCGAGCGCGGGCGACGAGCTCTTTGTCGGCTTCAGATAATTCTTCCATACCTAGGATGGCAATGATGTCTTGCAAATCCTTGTAACGCTGAAGGACACGTTGAACTTCGCGAGCAACATTGTAATGATCAGCTCCGACGATATTTGGGTCAAGAATCGTAGAAGAAGAGTCAAGAGGATCAACAGCCGGATAAATACCGATTTCAGTAAGCGAACGATTCAAAACCACAGTAGAGTCCAAGTGAGCGAAAGTAGTAGCTGGAGCTGGGTCAGTCAAGTCATCGGCTGGCACATAGACTGCCTGTACGGAAGTGACAGAACCTTTATCAGTAGAAGTGATACGTTCCTGCAAGATTCCCATTTCTGTACTGAGCGTAGGCTGATAACCCACAGCAGAAGGAATACGGCCGAGCAAAGCAGACACCTCGGAACCCGCTTGAGTGAAACGGAAAATGTTATCTATAAAGAAAAGCACATCCTTACCTTCTTGATCTCGGAAATATTCTGCCATTGTCAAACCGGAAAGAGCCACACGCATACGAGCGCCTGGCGGTTCGTTCATTTGCCCGAAGACCATGGCGACTTTTGGAAGAACACCTGAATCTTTCATTTCATGATAAAGGTCATTACCTTCACGAGTTCGCTCTCCAACTCCAGCAAAGACTGAATAGCCTCCATGATTTGATGCGATGTTGTGAATGAGCTCTTGGATAACGACAGTTTTACCGACACCGGCACCACCAAAAAGTCCGACTTTTCCTCCTTTCAATACCGGACAAATAAGGTCAATAACTTTAATACCAGTTTCAAGAATTTCCACTTTTGTTGCTTGAGCCACATATTCCGGAGCTTTGCGATGAATCGGTAATTTCTTTTCATTTCCTAATACCTTTCCATCATCGATAGCTTCACCTAAAACATTAAAAATTCTTCCAAGTGTAGCACTACCTACAGGCACAGAGATAGGAGCTCCGGTATTTACCACTTCCATTCCACGAGAAAGTCCATCTGTGGTATCCATAGCCACTGCTCGCACTATTCCACCACCGATATGTTGTTCTACTTCAAGGATGATTTTCTTTTTACCATTCATCACCTCTAGTGCTGTATAAACATCTGGCAAATCTTCTTTCTCATTACCAAAGTTTACGTCTACGACCGGCCCTATTATCTTTTTTATTATACCTGTTTTTTTCATAATAATTTTTCTTTTAACTTTATAAATATATAACTTTTAACTTACACTTGCCATACCCGCACTGATTTCTGATATTTCCCTAGTAATGTTTCCCTGCCTTGCTTTATTGAACACCAGGGTCAGATCATCTATCATTTCTCCTGAAGCATCAGAAGCATTTTTCATTGCGACCATTCGACTCGACTGTTCAGAAGCATTTGATTCGAGCAACATTTGATAAATCTGCATCCTTGTAATCTTCTCCGCGAGTGACCCTATCAATGTGTTCATGTCTCCTTCTATTAAATAACTTATACTTTTTTCTCTCCCGACGCTTTCGGTCGGGACTCCGACCTCTCCAGGCGTCGGAGCTAAATTGTTTATTAAATCTTGTAATTCTGTTTTAGATACAGGCAATATTTGTTTTATATTTGGCTTCTGATTTAAAGCGGAAATAAAATCAGTATAAGCTACTAAAACTTTATCGTAATGAAGAAGGATATATTCATCTATGGTAAATTTTGAAATTGGAACAACTTCTGTCAAAGAAATATTATTGCTCAAATCTGCAAAAGTGGCAACGACATTTACTCCGAGTCTGCGCATCGCCACATCTCCTTTTTTACCGACAGAAACAATATCTACCCCGTTAGAAGCAGGTCGCCCCGAGGTGACCGTAGCACTCTCGTGCTCGAGAGAGCGGCTTCTAACGGGGTCTAAATTTATGTTTTGACTTTTTAAAAATGAAATCGTTTTTTTAATAACTTGCGCATTATAAGATCCACACAAACCCCTGTTTGATGTAATGAGCACAAGCAACACATTTGCTTTTACCCCACCTTTCTTTTCTCTTTCAGTAAAAAGTGGATGGGAATTCTCCTCTATATTTTTAGCTATTGATGTAAGAACTTCCCACGAATATCCAGCATAAAGACGTGACGCCAAAGTAGAAGCCACCGCACGCTTCATCTTACTAGCAGCCACGAGCTCCATCGCTTTCGTGATTTTCTTTGTGTTCTTTACAGACTTTATGCGTCGTTTTATTTCTTTAGTTCCCGCCATTTGATATTTCTTTTGCCTGTCCCGTACGAAGCTTTGCTTTCGTTCGGGATACCGGCCATAATTATTTACTAAAACCCATCTTAAAATCACCAATTACTTTTTTTAATTCTACTTCGCCTTTATCTGTCCACATTTTGGACTCTTTGATTTCTTTGTAGAAAGTTTTTGCATGACGCTCACTGTATTCTATAAGTCCTTGCTCAAATTCTTTTATTTTATCAATAGAAACATCATCCATAAGCCCTTTTGTGAGAGCATAAAGTGTAACAATTTGATTTTCAATTTTCATCGGAGAATATTGAAGTTGTTTCAAAACTTCCACAGCTCTTTTACCCCTTTCAAGTTGTTTCTTTGTAGATTCATCAAGGTCGGAACCGAATTGAGCAAATGCTTCAAGTTCGCGGAATTGCGCAAGGTCAAGCTTTAATGTTCCAGCCACTTTTTTCATTCCTTTTATTTGCGCGCTAGAACCGACACGAGAAACAGAAAGACCGACGTTTACAGCCGGACGGATACCTTTATAGAAAAGATCTGTTTCCAAAAAGATTTGTCCATCGGTAATAGAAATAACGTTTGTCGGAATATAAGCAGACACGTCGCCAGCTTGCGTCTCCACTATCGGAAGCGCAGTGATAGAACCACCGCCATATTTTGCATTTCTTCGGCAAGCGCGTTCTAGTAAACGAGAGTGTAAATAGAAAACATCTCCTGGATACGCTTCACGTCCTGGTGGTCGGCGGAGAAGAAGAGAAATTTCACGATATGCCACAGCATGTTTAGAAAGATCATCATAAATAATTAAAACATCTTTTCCTTGATCCATAAAATATTCCGCAATAGAAACTCCGGCATAAGGAGCAATATATGACATTGAAGCAGCTTCTGATGCTCCAGCTGAAACTATAACTGTATAATCCATAGCACCACCGGCTTCCAACCTTGCTCCTAATTTTCGAAGCTTGGAATCCTTTTGACCAATAGAAACATAAACGCAAATCATATTTTGACCCTTTTGATTTAAAATTGCATCGATAGCGATAGCTGTCTTTCCTGTTTGTCTATCACCAATGATGAGCTCACGTTGACCACGGCCGATTGGAATAATGGCATCGATAACTTTGATACCGGTAGCAACCGCTTGGTCCACACTTTGTCTAGTGACAACTCCTGGAGCCACCTTTTCAATTGGATATGTTTTTGAGGCTTTGATTGCTCCTTTTCCATCAATCGGCGCACCAATAGCATTTACCACTCTGCCTAAAATACTGTCTCCTACTGGTATTTCCAAAATTTTTCCGGTTGCTTTTACTTCATCTCCTTCTTTAATTTTTGAAAAGTCTCCTAGAATAATTACTCCGACTGCATCTTCTTCCAAATTGAGCGCCACACCGACTTCACCATTTGGAAAAGTCACCATTTCGGATGATTTGATATCGGAAAGTCCAGAAACCTTCGCAATACCATCAAAAACCTCTATTACTTGACCTACCTTTTCAACTTTTAATTGAAGTGAAAAATTATCTATCTCCTTTTTTAAATTTTCTACTATTGTGTTGCTGTTCATACTTTTATTAAATATTCTTGTAATTTTTCAATTTTATTTTTAATCGATAGGTCAATAACTTCATCATTCACTTCTATTTTTAATCCACCTAATAATTTTTTATCTATATATTCCTTGAGAACAACTTCTTTTACTAAATAACGTTTCTTTAAAGTTTGTTCTAGATGTGTTTTAACCTGATGACTGAGTGCTTCCACACTTGATATCTTCACTTCTAATCTCCCATCTGCATTGTTTATTATTTTTTTTAATCTAGAAAGTATATCAGGAGCTTTAGAAAGTAAACGTCTACGAAATAAAAATTTAACAACTTTTTCAGATATATTTTTTTGCTCAGAACTACTCTTATCTTTAAACATAAGGTAGATTGCGCGAGCTATGTCATTGTTTGATGTTGTTGTCATTATAAATTATTCAAGTCTTTTTTACTCCCAAGTATCTTTTCTGTAGCTTTCATCGCAATATCAACAATTTCTTTTCTTGCTGATTCGACTATGGCTTTTTTATCAATCTCCATTTGTATAATTCTTTTCTTATTCCATTCATCATTGTCTTTCTTTATCCTCTCGAGATTTTCTATTTTTAATTTTTCCAAGTCTTTTTGAAGTTCTTTTTGAGCATCTGCAGAAATTTTTCTAAGTTTAATTGTATTTTCCTTATATTCTTCGCCAGCTTTCTCTAATAATCCGTTGGCTTTTTTTGAATCAATTAAACCTTTCTTTATCTTTTCTGTACGCTCGGCCATCAACTTGCCTAGTGGCTTTAAAGCAAACATATACAAAACAACAAAGACAATAATAAAATTTATCGCTTGAGCGATGATAATTTTCCAGTCTATGTGAAATGTAGAAATAATTGAATCCATTGTTTTTATTTAAAAAAATTAAAATAGTTCTTTTTAAAAGCCTTGCGCAGGAGCTTAGAAAATAAAAATGGTATTCCATTTATTATTTTCTTGAGCGACGAGCAGTTCGCTGGCAAAGCTTTGCCAGATAGATTGCTTTTTAAAAGAAGCTATTTTAAATTTTCAAATTACTTAATTGAAAATGCGATAACCAAAGCGTAAATAGCGATAGCTTCTGCGAATGCGCAGGCTAGAAGCATTGGCACCAAAATTTTATTTGTTGCTTCTGGATTGCGACCGATAGCTTCCATGGCTTTTGCACCAATCAAACCGATACCAATACCAGGACCAATAGCACCTACACCTATAGCGATAGCTTTTGCAAGAGTACTCAAATCTAATTCCATATATTTTTCTTTTTTTAATCCCGACGCTTTATGGTCGGGACTCCGACTTTACGTCGGGGTTAATAATAATAATTTCGACTAATAATTTATAATAATCACACTGATACTACCACATTTTCTTCATGCTTTTCATGCTCATCATGTGCATCATGATCCGTGGCTGAAATTGTAAAATAAACAACCAAAAGCATTGAAAATATGAGAGCTTGAATGACTCCAACCAATATTTCTAAAAATACGAATGGAATAGGTAAAATATAAGCAAAAATGGCTGCCATTGACGCCAAAAGGACTTCTCCGGCAAAAACGTTACCAAAAAGTCGGAACGACAATGATGCTATTTTTGCAAACTCACCGACAAGCTCGAGTAGACCGACAAAGAACGTGATTGGGGCGACAATAATTATCGTTTTGTCTTTTTTTATCTTCGTAAATATCTGCCCCAGCGCTTTTAGATTAACATACTTGTTAAAAATTTTCCATATACCGATTGAAAAAATACCGAACAAATTTGCTCCAATAACAGCCATGATGGCGAGAGCAATAGTGGTGTTCACATCGGCTGTGCCACCACGAAGAAATGGGATAAAAGCTAAACCGTGTTCACCTTTTTCTAAAAGTCCTAAACCACCGATCGGTAAAAGCCCTAGCCAATTGTTTATAAGAATAAAAAAGAAAACGGAAATAGCTATTGGAAAAACGATAACTGAGAGTGACCTATTGTTTGTCACTTGATCACATAGATCAAGCGCGCCTTCTACAACAATTTCAAAAACATTTTGTAAAACATTTGGAACTTCTTTTAATTTTTTTCGTAAAATTACAGCAAGAATTATTATTATCAAAACTGCTAACCAGCTCGTGACGAGAGCATTTGTAAAAGTAAAATTATTTGTATGAAAAACAGGTTCTGCAAAAAGAGTAGTCTCGTAACTAATTTCCCCTCCTGTTTCTGTATTTACGTTTATTTCTTTTGCTTCTATCATTTTTATTTCTTGTCTTTTTTATCTTCTATTTCTAAAGTTTTCATATATTTAAATACTACTCGCACTATGCCATATGAAGAGATTATGAATCCTAAACCAGTGCATCCTAAAAATATCCAAGGGTCTGTGCCGTAATGACTGTCTAATGCTTTACCTATTATGAGCGCCAAAACTATAGGCACTACAACCCAAGTCGAAACCCTGCTGAATACATCAAAAGCAGGCTTCCAATCTATTTTTTTATTACTTTCATTAGTCACAAAAAACAAAGCCCTTACGGCTTTACCCTAGTATAAGATAAAAATATATTGGATGCAAATGTAAAGTTATTTACCCTCTTCTGGTGGAAAATCTTCTTGGTATCTTTTCAATGCTTCTTTTAATGCTGCTTCTGTATCTCCAAATAAATCTTCTTCCTTAGGAATTTCATCCTGAGGCTTTTTTTCTCCCATATTTTGTGGTGCACCTTCGTTCATAAAATTTCTATTTTTTATCTACAAAACGTCCGCCATTAATTTTTTTGCACTTATCCCAATCATAAATTCTTCCATTTAAAGCAATAAAAATACCTTTATCTAAAACATTAAGAGCGCCAATAGCTACACCGATATTAAACTCAGCATCCGATTCTCGAAACCTCCACGGCTGAGAAGCACCAGTCAAAATTATTACTTTATCTTTTATATCACTCAAAACTTTCGCTGTTTCAACCATTGTATCCGTTCCGTGAGTAATCAAAATTTTATTTTCTTTAGTTTTCAAACATGCTTTTTTAATTGTTTGTCTATCTCCTTCATTCATATAAAGACTGCTTTTCATTTTAAGACTGTCTTTAGCAAAAAGAGGTTCTATTTTATAGCCAAAATTTAGCTTGACTTTATCACGATATATTTCATTGATAGCAGGCTCTCCAAAAGAAAAGTTATAGATTCCTTTAGTTTCTAGATAAATTTTATCTATCGTTCCGCCACAGGTAAAAACTTTTATTTTCATAATATCTATTTATACCAGACATAGCTCATAAAATCAATGTGAGTGTGGAAGGAATCGGACCTTCGACCTCTGTCTTATCAGGACAGCGTTCTACCACTGAACTACACACTCAAAAACTGTTTAAAAAACTATAACAGAAAATATTGAGTAAAGCAAAATTCCCCTCACCCCTTGCTTTCCCCTCTCCATTTTAAAAATAAATGGAGAGGGGTTGGGGAGAGGAAAGAGATTAAACAAAAAACCACCCAAGGTGGTTTTTTGTTTAATCTGAAATCTAAATTTAAATTAGTATTCTCGGCGTCCGCCTCCTCCCCCATAACCTCCTCGGTCATTGCCTCCACTTCGTGGTGGGCGAGCTTCCATTGGGCGAGCTTCGTTGACAGTAAGTTTGCGTCCTTCGAATTCTTGATCGTTGAACATCGAGATAGCTTTTGCAGCTTCATCTTGAGATGACATTTCTACGAATCCAAAACCTTTTGAACGACCAGACATCTTGTCCATGATAATAACAGCGGAAACAACGTTTCCAGCCTGTGCGAAGAGCTCTTTTAGGGCACCTTCGACTGTGCTGTAAGGGAGTCCCCCTACATATAGCTTTGTAGCCATTTTCTTTACTTCTCCCGTTTTTAAAAATCGGGCAAAAACTACTTAATAAAACGTAGAAACTCTTTTCGCTAAGTGAGAAACTACGATGAAAAGCATAACATATTTAAAATGAAAAGTAAATAAAGAGAATCTTTACTCCTCCGTTTCATTTCCCACTGCACCTGTTTCAATATCAGCAATTATTTCCCCTATTCCGCCTTCCATTATTTTCGGCAAATTGTGCCAAGATTTCTTTATACGATGATCCGTCACGCGGTCTTGAGGGAAATTATAAGTGCGGATTTTTTCTGATCTATCTGCTGTACCTATTTGCTCTTTGCGTTCTCCGGCATATTTTTTTGCTTCTTTTTCTTCTTCTAATTGCTGAAGTTTAGCAGTCAAAATAGCCATCGCTTTTTCTCTGTTTGCGAGCTGACTGCGTTCATTTGTAGAACGGACATCAAGTCCGGTAGGCTTGTGAATGATACGTACAGCCGTTTCAACCTTGTTCACATTTTGTCCTCCTTTTCCACCAGAACGAGAATATTCCAACTCAAACTCCGAAGGATCAATTTTTACTGTTACTTTTTTCCTTATCGGCAATACTGCCACAGATGCAGTGGAAGTATGAATCCTGCCGTTTTTTTCTGTCGCAGGCATTCTCTGCACCCTGTGCACACCCGTCTCATATCGCATTTTACTGTAAACATCTTTACCTTTTATTTCAAAACTCGCTTCTTTATAACCATTCAAATCACTCTTTGATTCATAATTTACTTTCCAGCTCCAGCCTTGTGCTTCTGAAAACTTCTCATACATATGGGCGAGTTCCCAAGCAAAAAGAGATGCTTCGTCTCCACCGGCACCAGCTCGCACTTCTAAAACTATTTCATTCGTCATCTCTTCCTCTTCTTTGTCTTTGTCAAAAATTTCTTGTACTTGTTTTTCTATTCTTTCTCTTTCTTCTTGAATAAATTTTAATTCCTTTACTGCCATTTCATGCAAACTATCATCGCTCGCGAGCATTTCTCGCACTTCCGCTTCTTCTCGGACAAGTTTTTCCAACATGTCAGCTAAATAGCTTGTATTATGATTTCTTTTAAGTTCTTCTAAATCCATATAATTATATTATACAAAAATAAATCGTTGAGTCGTAACTCTTTGCAGGGGTTTCGAGGCTGACGAGCCGAGAATTTCAGGATTTTTTAAGCTTCAAAAAATCCGTACCGAAAAAGAGTTATGACGAGAAAGATTTTATTTCTTTGCTTTAGCAGTTACGGTTGCAGCACGTCGCTTGTTGAATCTCTCTACGCGTCCAGCAGTGTCCATAATTTTTTCATTACCAGTATAAAAAGGATGGCAATTACTGCAGATTTCCATAGCAATTTCAGGCATTGTGGAACCAACTTCAAAAACCGCCCCGCAAGCGCAAGTGGCTTTTGTCTTTATATCGTATTTTGGATGTATCTCTTTTTTCATTGCTCAAAAAGATTATCACGAATTCTATTTTAAAGCAAATCTATATCAGCTTGAATTTTTAATTTCAATTTTTGAACGCTTCGGCTATAAGAACAAGAAGTTCCCGTGCCTTTTTTTACTGTTTCATATTTTTTTGTTTTTGTATTATATATTTGGTTAAGACCTGTTCCATAGTAACTGCAAGCTGCTTTGTTTTGCTTACTAGTGCTCGTGCCCACTGCTCCAAGATCTGATAAAAACATTCCTGAAGCCATAAATGCATCTCTCGGAGCCCACGGATTGGCAACAGAACCCAAAACATCTTTCAGACGACTAGCAAAAATCTTCCAAGTAGAAGGAATAAATTGTGCCGGCCCCATAGCCCCGCCATAGCCTTTTATATTTGCCACCGGACAAGAAACAGCAGTTTTATAAGCATTAAATCCCAGCTCCACAGTCATACTCAAAAATACCGGAACATCACGCGTAGGATTCATCACATTTGCAAAAACTTTTCCAGTATTTTTACCGACGCCAGCCCCTGTATCAGGATTCGTCAGATAACACTGCCCGACATTTGCGCCAAGGCTGGACTCTTGAGTTAAAATCGCCAACAAAAATGCCGGATCAACTCCTAATTTACTTTTTACTTCATTTGCATATTGCAACGCTGTTCCGAAATCAATTTTTTGCGAAATACCGGCAAGACTAAAAAGAGCACTGCGAATTTTATTTGCTTGAACTTTTTTTGCATCTGCTAATTTTTGATATTCTGCCTCTTTATTTTTTGAAATAGATAAAAGTTGTTTTTTCTCTGCTTCGGATTTCGCCACAGTTTTCTGAGCACTTTCTAACTCAGCTTTTGCATCAAGTTCGGCACTTTGTTTATTTTCTAAATCTTTTTTTGCAACTTCAGTTTGTGTTTTGGCTCCATTGACTATATCAATCGAAGATTTTACAGCTTGCTTTATCGAAGTGTAAGATTCTAAATCACTATAAAAATCTGAAACGCTTTTATTTGAAAGAATTAAACTGACTAAATTCCCATCATCAAATTCATTTGTATTTCTGAGCAATTGAGCTAAAGATTCATGTTCACGCTCTATCTTGTCGGAAAGTGATTTGATGGTATTAACTTTTTCAGTAATATTTACTTTTAATTGAGCTATTGTGAGAGCTCTGGCTTTTATTTTTGCTTTTAATGTATTTATCTTGCTAGTTAGATAATCCACATCCCCTTTCAAAGTTCCAGAAGTTTTTTGTTGCTCTTTTTGTTGTTCCAATAAAGCTGAAAGCTGAGCTTCTATCTGAGAAAGTTCATTTTGGCAATAATCTTTATCGGACTGAGCGGAAGATACTGTAAGCGTCAAACAATCAAAAACAGCATATGTTTTATGCCCTGAAAGACTAAAAAATAAAGATATTATAAAAATAAAAGCTATGACTGCGTTTCTCGTCATAGCTTTTATTATACCATAATTTTATAAAATTTTTACTTCTTTTCTGCCTTCTTTTCCCCGCCTGCAACGCTATGCGCAGCATTGCGGGCAGGTTCTTTAGCTGGTGTGGTGGTGGCTGGTTCTGCTCCAGGCACTCCTTCTTCTTCTTTCTTGCCTTTCTTCTCTACTTCAATAGCGGACAAATCAGGAGCAACTACGACTTCTTCTTTTTCTTCAACTTGAGCAACGACAGAAGCTACGACATCGCCTGTATTTGTGATGACGACGACTCCGGATGGCAATTTTATATCAGAAACGAAAACGTTATTATCCAAGGTTTCAAGTTTTGAAATATCTACAACTAAATTGTGCGGTAAATCTGCAGGCAAAGCTTCGATTTCTATTTCATGAAGAACTTTCACAAGATTTCCAATACCACTCTTTACCGCATTTGAAATACCTTCGAATACAAGAGGAACCTTGACTCGAATTTTCTTTTTCATATCAATAACCAAAAAATCCACATGGATTGGCTCATCGGTGACTGGGTCTACTTGCACTTCATGAATAAGAGCATTCACATCGCCAGCAGGAGTAGAAATCTTGATAGCAGAAGACTCTCCGGCATCTCGCCAGATTTTCTTGAATTCAACGATAGAAAGTGTTACAGATGTGGTCTTTTCCCCTGCTCCGTAAAAAACAGCTGGGATTTTCCCAGACTTTCTCAAAACACCCAATTTTGTATCTAAATCTCTTTTATCAGCTTTAATTACAAACATATAACTTAATACAATATTATCTCCTCGACTCGGAAATGGAAAAAGAAAGATATTTTCCATTTCCCTCGCCTTACGTCGCTAATAAAGATAGTATATATAAAAATACTAAAAAAGCAAATATAAATTCAACTATTTATATTTCCCAATAGATGCCAGGCTATTATTTTGAGCAGATTGCAAGAGAAGCTCTTGCGCACCTGATACATCATTTGGATTCTTTGCCCAAGATTTAAAAGCAGGATTTTGAATCGCTCGGCCATAAGAAAATGAAAGTGGCCAAGGAAGAAAATTATTCTTATGCATTGCATTCAAATTCATTGTCGCCTCGAGATCGAACTGCCCACCGGAGAGAAAAACAATTCCACCGATATCCTCCGGCACATGTTCCTTTAAACATCTCAAAGTTATTTCGGCTACTTTTTCCGGAGAAGATTTTTCTTTTGATTCTTTTCCAGAAATAACCATGCTGGTTTTCAAAATCATCCCCGGTAAGAAAACATTCGCATCTTTAAGCTTGGCAAAAACCATTTCCAGATTGCGAGCAGTCACTTGATAGCATTTTTCTAAAGTATGATTTCCATCTATTAAAATTTCTGGTTCAACGATTGGTACAATGTCATTTTCTTGGCACAATATCGCATATTTTGCGAAAATTTCCGCATTTACTTTCATACAATCAAAGCTAGGAATATGCACACCTATAGTATAAACTGCGCGCCATTTTGCAAAAGTCGCGCCGAGTTTCTTATACTCTTTTAACCTCTCACTTAAACCTTCTAAGCCTTTAGTTATTTTTTCTCCATCATGATTCGAAAAATCTGTAGTGCCAGCATCAACTTTTATTCCAATTTCTATTCCTTTTGAATTTAAAATTGAAACAAAACTTTTCCCATCAACGGTTTTTTGTTTTATTGTTTCATCAAAAAGGATATAACCGGAAATATACTTTTCTATCTTTGGCGCGGTAATAAGAAGTTCACGATACTCTCTGCGTTTTTCCTCTGTATTTGGGACACCAAGCTTTAGAAAACGTCCAGCACTCGTATTTAAACTCTCATCAATGGCAAGTATCCCTTTTGGTATCTTCATCAAACGAGCAACTGTTTTGGTGAGAATTTTTTTATTCATCCCGTTAGAAATAGGAAATGCTTTGCATTTCCATTGTTATATTACTTTTAATAAAAATTTTAACCATATGATTTCTAACGGGATTCATTAATTATTTAAGTAAATCTATTAAGACCTGTTTTGTCACAGCCGGATTTGCAGAACCTTTTGTTTCTTTCATTATCTGACCGACGAGAGACATGAGTGCCTGTTCTTTACCACCCTTGTAGTCAGCAACAACTTTCGGACTAGCGTCAATAATCTTTTTTGCAATTTCTTTCAACGCTCCAGTATCGCTACTCTGAAGAAGGTTTTTCTCTGTCGCGATTTTCATCGGTGATTCATCTTTGCTATTAGTTTTTTTTGCAATCATCGCTAAAATATCTTTTGCCACGCGAGAAGAAATTTTATTTTCTGAAACAAGATTTATTAATTCTGCAAAATTTCCAACAGACGGCAGTTTTACCTCGCTTTTTGCTCTGAGTCCTATAAAATCTGTCGTAACATAATTAGACGCTATCTTTATTTGATCCTTATTTTTCAAAATTTTAGCCACTTCTTCAAACCAAGCTCCCAAACTAGGCTCATTTATATAGCTTTCTATGTCTTCATCTTTTATTCCAAAATCTTTCTTGTATCTTGCACGTTTTGCCTGTGGAAGTTCTGGTAATTCTTTTTCAATTTTTTCTAAGTCAAATGCTTCGTGTAATTTCATCTTTGGCAAATCGGGTTCTGGAAAATATCTATAGTCTGCGCTTCCCTCTTTTTTTCTCTGAGAAAAAGTTTTTTGTTTACCATCATCCCAACCTCGAGTTTCCTGCACTATTTCTGAGCCTTTGCCTTCTTCTACTAATTTTATCATCCGATCGACTTCGTATTTTATAGCTCGTTCAACGCTTCGGAAAGAATTTAAATTCTTTACTTCTACTTTTGTGCCTAATTTTTTTAGATCCGTAGAAACAGAAATGTTTGCTTCCACGCGCATTTCACCTTTCTCCATATTCGCTTCGGAAACTCCAAGATACCAAAGTATAAGCTGGAGTTCTTTGGCAAATTTTGTCGAGCCTTTTGCCGCTTCTTCATCACTTTGAAAAGTTGTCGCTTCTGTCACAAGCTCCATCAAAGGTATACCTGCTCTGTTAAAGTCTACTAAACTATATCCGCCACGGTCACCTGCCCCGTACCGAGCTTGCTCTGGTTCGGGGTGCTTGTTGTTTGCTGTGTCTTCTTCCAAATGCACGCGAGTTATGTCAAAATCTGCCAAATGTCCACCAGAAACTATTGGAAATTTATATTGAGAAATCTGATAACCTTTTGGAATATCCGGATAAAAATAATTCTTACGATCAAATTCCGTAAAGTCCGCAATTTTTCCATCTACCGCCAAGCCGACTTTTATAACATTTTCTATCGCTTTTTTATTTATAACTGGCAAAGCTCCCGGATGCGCCATGCAAACTGGGCAGACATTTACGTTTGGCTTTTCTTCATCTGGGTCATTCTTGCAACCACAAAACATTTTTGTATTTGTCGAAAGTTCCGCATGTATTTCTAAACCAATTGTCGGGTAATACTTTTTTTCCATTATTAAAATAATAGCATATTTATAAAATATAATGAATTCCACAAATATAGATTGTTAATTTATCTACCATCTAGAACATATGTAAAAGTTAGTAGAAATAATATAACTTAACTTTTTGATTTCAAAGTTCCATTTTTTGTAACTTCCAAGATTTCCACATAATCTAAAATGCCTAGCTTGCTTAAATCAGTAATAAATCTTTCAGGTAGCTCTACCTTGCCCACCCAAACACTCTTGTGAACTAAATTAAAATCAAGCATTTGCAACATACCTCTTAAAATATTTCTCTCTCTATTGAAAGAAACTGGGATATCATAACTAATTACCACAACCTTATTTCCTAATTTTGATTTATATAAATCCTTATTTAAGGAAAAAGAATTTTGAAAATTATTTAATTTATGTTTTCCTTTTTCGCTCAAATAAATTTGATTTAAGTCATTTTTAAAAATCAACCCTTCACTTTTTAATTTGGACAAATATTTTTTTAACTTATCCATTTTCTGTTTGTCTAATTGTAAATTTATTCTTTTGTTTTGTATTTTTGAAAACTCGTATCTTATTTTATTACTCGTTGCGCCATATCCTGCTTGTAAAAAAGAATTTGCAAAATCAACATAATCAATCACTTCATCACCCAATAAATTAAAAATTTTATAAATAATTTCTCCTTTCATGCCATATATTATACATCATAATTAATATTCTACTAATTTAGACATATGTAAAAGATAGTAGAAAATATTTAATTTATTTTTTAAAAAATTTAATTACATAAAAAGAAAATCGCCCCGGCTGGAGTGTCGGGGCGACAATCTCCTCGCGCAGGGCGAGATACAACATGATTCATGACTGAACATACAGAGCTCCTTTCTCAAGGAGACCAGGAAGCTCTTTTTTACAGCAGTAGCATCTGAAAGATGAGCCAGCTCGAATAGTGTTGAGATTTCCACATTCCGAACAAGCTTCGCACTCCTCCAGGAAAAGGATTGGGTATGTTTGCCAAGCGTTCAAGAACACCCCAACAAGTGCACGGTCTATGATGAAATAAAGTGACGCTTCAGGTATGAAGCCTTCCCTGTCCACTTCCTTCATCATTCGATCCCAAGCTACCTTGATACTTTCCTGCGCTAATCCCCACTCTCGCAAAAAGTATAACAGACTCATTGCGTGATATGACATAGGATACGACATAAAGTTTGCTCCTTCCGTATTTTGATTTAACTTGTGAACACCTAAACTAAAAAAGATTATATCACAAATATAAGAGGTTGTCTATAAAAATATGGGGAAAATTTACGCTTTCTTTAGAATCTTTACTAACGAGTCACTGAATTTTTTTACCATTTTGTCATCAAACAGAGAAAGAATAAAAACGTTCTTGCTGATTTTTTTGAAATCTGCTACTTTTTTAGCGATAATTTTAGCATCATTAACAAAATCAGATTTAGTTAAAATAATTATTTCTTCTTTTACAGACAAACCTTCATTACCCAAGCCCAAAGTCTTGTCGTATTTTTCCAATTCTTTCCGTATTTCTTTATAACTTTTCATCATACCAGTAGAACCTTTAGAAAGATTTTCAAAAGAAATGAGGTGCGCAATCATTTTCGTTCGTTTAATATGACGCAAGAATTTCACACCGAGGCCCTTGCCTTCTGAAGCCCCTTCAATGAGCCCAGGAATGTCCGCAATGATGTAACCATGAAAATCCCCCAAGTTTGGATCGAGCGTAGTAAAAGGATAATCTCCAACTTTTGCATCTGCATTTGTCAGTGCATTTAATAAAGAAGATTTACCCGCATTTGGAAGTCCAATAAAACCAATATCAGCAAAAAGCTCCAGCTCTATTTTAAAATCTCCTTTTTCACCAGGCCCACCGACATTTGATTCTTGTGGAGTCGTATTTACGGAACTTTTAAAATGTTCATTTCCAAAACCACCGAAACCACCCCTCAAGAGAAGAATCTTTTCTCCTTCTTTCATTAATTGCCATTTTTCATCAGTTGCAAGATTTGTAATAATAGAGCCAACAGGTAATTCTAAAATAAAATCTTGCCCATTTGCTCCATGCAAGCTCTTGCTTCCGCCGTCTTCCCCTCTGCCAGCAATAAAACTTTTCTTGGCTTTATATTTTAAAAGTATGTGCACGTCGCGGACAGCTTGCACATAAAAATTCCCGCCTCGTCCGGCATCTCCTCCGGCCGGGCCACCTTTTGGCTCAAATTTCTGCCTGTGCCACCTGACAACACCGTTTCCACCGGCTCCAGCTTCTGCATATATTTTAATTTCATCAATGAATGCCATATGAAAAGTATAAAAATGAAAAATTAAGGAGCCGTGGGTTCCCTGTCCTTATGACCTCGAGGGCGAAGGTGGGAGAATTTTTTATTTTTACATTTTTCATATTAACCTAATAATGCCAATTCTGCTAATTTAATTGCCCCTTCTTTTGATTTTGCGACTGCAAGAAAAAGCGCCCGATGACAGAATACCGCATCCTTTACTCCTGTTATTTTTTGCAAATCTTCATATGAATATCCACCCCAAGAAACAGGAAAGTCCTTCCTATTTCCAAAACTACTTTTGCTTTTCCTCATAGATACAACAGACCAATCATCTTTATCACCATAAACTACAAAAAGGGGTTCTTCAAAGTCTTGCAACGCATCCCAAATCTCAAATCTAGAAACCTTTGGCTTGTCTATAACGATAAGCCTCTTGTCTTCCGACTTTTTATAATAACCTTTAATAATTTTTGTGATTTCTATTTGATCACTTGCTCTTTTAATTTCTCTCTTTAAAATTTCTTTCGCCCACACCAACACTTTCAAAAACTGCTTGTCTTTCTCTACATCCTCTAATGCAGTCGGAGAAAAAATAGAAAAAACATCCTGTAAAGTATATGGGAAAATATTCGAAAAATTACTCTTATACAAATCGATTCCGTTATCATTTGCATCCACCGGCATCACTAGTTTACGTTCAATCACATCTGCGACTTCTTTACTACCGGAGATTTCTTTGCCAAATTTTTTCCAAATAAGACCAAAAGACGAATAAGGTATACCCTCCCTTTCACCTGCTCCGCCCTTCTGATGATGATCAAATCTATTTAGATCTTCACTATATATTCTTCCCACATCAAAGACATAATCTCCACTTTTTTTAATCTCAATATCTCTCGTGCGAATTATTTTAAAATTCTCACCTCGATTCTCAAGCATGATTAAAAGCGTCGCAGCCGCAAAAATATCATCGGGGTGAAACGAACCATCATGTGTTACTAATTTTGTCAGTTTTTTCATCCAAGTGCAAAAATTTAAAATAATGAATCTACGACTTCTTTGACCAAAGTGCCATCCGCTTTACCTTTTAATTCTTTCATAACAGCAGACATCAACATACCCTTTTTTGTGGCATCAGTAATTGCAAGCTCGGCCTTTTTTGCTTTGGCGACCTTTTCAATATCTCCTTTGCTCATCATTTTCGGAAGATAAGTTTCTAGAATGGAAAGTTCTGCTTGTTCTTCTTTTACCAAGTCTTCTCTATTTCCTTTTTTGAACTGTTCAATAGAATCCTTGCGTTGCTTGGCGAGCCTATTTATCACAGCTAAAGCTTCTTCATCTTTGAGCATTTCTTGAGGCTTTTTATTTTTTGCTACAAGCTCATTTGTAAAAGCTGCAGACATAGCCCGAAATGCTTTCAGCTTTAATGCATCGTGTGCCATCATCGCTTCTTTTATTCCATTTTTTATTTGTTCGTGTAACATAAATTTATATAGGAATATCTATTTTTATAAAGCAATCTATCTGGGCAAGCTTGCCCAGCGAACTGCTCGTCGCTCAAGAAAATAATAAATAGAATACTATTTTTATTTTCTAAGCTCCTGCGCAAGGCTTTCTAAAAACAATATTCCTATATAAATTATAACAGAATTGTGTTAAAATAGCACTATGTCTAAATTAATATTTTTTGATACAGAAACCACCGGTAATACAGACAAAGATTTTCTTTGTCAGATTGCTTACAAAACAGATAAAGAAACTTTTACAGGCTTATATAAACCAGAAATCAAAATCCCTCCGGAAGCTTCTGCTGTGCATCACCTAACGAATAAAATGCTTACTGATAAACCCTCTTTTAAAGATTCCGGTGATCAGCAAAAAATCAAAAAACTTTTTGAAGATAAAGATTCAGTAGTTGTAGCTCACAACGCACCTTTTGACTTGATAATGATAAAAAAAGAAGGCATTGAGCCTAAAAAATTCATCTGCACCCTACGAGTCGCCAGACATTTAGATAAAGAAGAAAAAATAGAAAGATATAATTTACAATATTTGCGTTACTTGCTCGAAATAGAAGTAGATGCCACAGCTCACGACGCACTCGGTGACGTGCTCGTATTGGAACAACTTTTTGAAAGGCTATATAAAAAAGTGAAAGAAGAAATAGCCCCGACGTCTAAAGGAGTCGGGGTCACGACCGAAAACGTCGTGAATAAAATGATAGAAATTTCCTCGCACCCCTCCCTTTTGCGTTCTTTTGGTTTTGGTAAACATAACGGTAAAAGAATAGAAGAAGTGGCAAAAATGGATAGAGGTTATCTGGAGTGGCTCCTAGCCCAAAAACTCGCGGGAGACCAAATGGACGAGGATTGGATTTATACCTTGAAGCATTACTTAGATAAATAAACCTACTTGGATAATTATAAAACGTGTGTTAGCATCTTAGGAGAAATGTTAGCGCGTTAGCGAAAAAAAAAGGAACAATGCAAAGCAAATGCAAAAAACACCCTAATTACACGCCGGTTCCCAGGTTTCATCCACAACGGACAGAACCTCGAAACAAATGCCCTACTTGTTGGGACATATGGGAACATCGGTTTGATTTTCTAATCAAACGAAGGAGGAATCATATTGACGTTCCCAGATAGACAAATTATGCGCATCGCCGCCGTGAGAGCCGAGCTTTCACAGGCGGCTTCTCATTTCTACTCGATTATTTGGGGAAATAATATATAATATAAGTTATGAAGGAAAGTCCAAACCATTTTAATCCTATTAAAAAACTCGGTAATGTGAACCAAATAAGTCTTGGAGCTGATTCAAGAGTTTTTCGTGTTGTAAATCCTAAAGAAGATGTTGATATCGTCGCAAAAGAATATAGTGAGATAAAAATTAAACCAGAGGTTGTAAAAGAAATTATAGAACAATACTATGCCGACACAGAAAGAGCTAAAAAAATAACTAATGAACAACCAAACCCCCTAAATCAAAGGGTTAAGATAGAAGATAAAATATACTCTTTGGAATATAGGATAACTTCTCAGGGTACAATTATTTTAAACATTCCAATGGTATCTAATCAATCAACTAGAATGTGGGAAATAATGCATGGAATTCCTAAAAAGAAAAAACACCAAGAAAAAATAGAAAATAAAACATCTTTAGGACAAGAATTTATTGATGGATATGACCTTAATCTCTTAATGAACTATGAAGGAGAATTTCAATCATTACCTAAAGGAATTACTGATGCACAAGAACCTTTTCTAGAACGTAAAGAACTTGGAAAAGTGTTATGTAGTATGATTGAAGAATTTTTTAGTTATTTATCAAAAATACTCAACATAAATCTTTCTTTTGATTCTATTAATATAAAACCTTTCTTAGATAAAAGAAATGGAAAAATAACCTTAATTATAACAGACTTAGCTTCTAGTTTAGAGGATTATTATAAAAATAGTCCAAAATTTAAAAAACCTAAAGAAAAATAATGTTAATATAAATATATGGAAAATGTAATTTGGATAATATTAGGAATAGTCGTAGGAGGCGCAGTAGCCTACTCTATTTTAAATAAAAAAAAGGAAGAGAAAAAAGACGACATTGGGCTCAACCTTATTCTCACGCAAATAAACGAACTCTCACGAACAGTAGACAGCAAAATCGGCGAAAGTCATAAACAAGTAAACGAAAGCTTGAAATTTCATTCAAGTGAATCAAACAAAATTATTCGAGACGTGACGGAGCGACTGACTAGACTGGATGAGACGAATAAACAAGTCATTTCTTTTGCCGACCAATTGCAAAGCTTGGAAAATATCTTAAAAAATCCAAAACAACGTGGAATCTTGGGTGAATATTATCTGGAAACAGTTTTAAAAAACGTCCTTCCACCCGGCAGTTACCAAATGCAATATGAATTCCCTGATAAAACTATCGTGGACGCCGTCGTCTTTGTGAAAGATAAAATTATTCCTATTGACTCAAAATTCTCGCTGGAGAATTACAACAAGATGGTGGAAGAGCGTGATGGAGCAGAAAAGAAAAAATTAGAAACTATTTTCATAAACGATTTAAAAAATAGAATTACCGAAACTGCAAAATATATCCAGCCGACAAAAGGCACCACGGATTTTGCCTTTATGTTTATCCCCCACGAAGCTATCTATTACGACCTCCTCACTAATAAAGTAGGTGCATCAACATCGGAAGAAAATGAAAATCTAATTCAACGAGCTGCTGGAAAATATAAAGTCATCATCACCTCACCTACTTCTTTCCTCGCATATTTGCAAACTGTCTTGCAAGGCCTAAAAGCTTTAAAAATAGAAGAATCCGCAAAAGAAATAATCAAAAAAGTTGAAGACCTCGGTAAGCATCTGAAATCCTACGACGAATATCACAACAAACTCGGCAATGCCCTCGGCACCGTCGTAAACCATTACAACGCTTCAAATAAAGAATTAAAAAAGATAGATAAAGATGTCCTCCGCATCGCTGGTGCTTCCCCCGAGCTTTCATTATTAGAAATTGATAAGCCTAAAATAGAAGATTAAAATGTTTCAAAATTTTTTACTTAGAAAAATGCTCCGCACGCAAGGCGTGCCTGAAGCTCAAATAGATATGTTTATAAAAATGATGGAAAAAAATCCAGAGCTTTTTAAAACTATTGCGACAGAAGTAAAAGCAAAGATAGACGCCGGCGCAGATCAACAAACTGCTTCCCTCGAGGTAATGAAAAAATACGAACAGGAGCTCAAAAAATTAGTATAAAAAAATATTTTCAATTTTTTGCTGAAAATGCTATATTTTTCTTATCGGCTCTATCGTCTAACGGTTAGGACGAATCCTTCTCAAGGATTAAATCGCGGTTCGATTCCGCGTAGAGTCACAAATTGACAAAAAGCATTATAAATGCAATAACTAAAGAGAAAAGGAGAACAAACATTTGAAAAAAAACTCGAGAGAGTCTAAATGCAAAAGGTGTGAGAGATTGCACCACTGCAACATCCATCCCGAAACAGTTAAATGGAGGGGAGGACTAGTAGTGGTCTGTATAATTTGGGTCAAACGGGAAAAAAAGAAGAAAGAAAGGAGTAAGCCATGCCACCAGACATAAGTGATGTGTTGGATCACCTGAGAAAAAGCGGGCGATTCGAAACAGAAGAAATCGAAGCTGCCGAAGAGCGCGCCAAAGAAGCTGCAGATGGAGGAGACTGGTTCTCGATGGAGAAGCTCAAGGAAGTCATGCCGGATGAAGAGACGGCTGCTGAATTTGAGAAAACCTTGGCAGAGAAACCGGTGGCCAAGAAACCACAGAAAAAGAAAAGGAGGTAAATCATGAAGAAACGAGATCCGGGCGGCGCCACATGGCACGCCCGGTTTCTAATTTTAGTGATTTTTTATGTTAGAATAAAACTATGAAAAAAATATATCAAATAATCATCGTTATTGTAATCCTCGCCATCACTGGAACGGTTTTAACTTGGCAATTAAAAACAAATAAAGAAATAAAATACTTTGGAAATGAATTAGAGAAAAAAGACCTTATCCAAATCACTACTCCACGACCAAATGAAATAATAAAAAGCCCACTTGAAATAACTGGAATAGCCAGAGGAGTATGGTTCTTTGAAGGTAGCTTCCCTGTCATACTCGTAAACTGGGATGGATTAATCATCGCAGAAGGATTCGTAACAGCACAAAGTGAATGGATGACAGAAAATTTCGTGCCATTTAAAGGAACGCTCATATTTAAAACTCCAGAGTTTCCAAAAAACTTAAACAACGGATCACTTATATTAAGAAAAGACAATCCATCCGGACTTTCCGAACACGACGACGCACTAGAAATTCCTATATTATTTGAATAAATAATTAAATAGAAAATTCTAATTCGTGTTATAATAAAAACTCATGCCAAAAGAAGTAAAAAGAATTATTGTTTTAATTGTCGGAATTATTTTTATAATATTAGGACTATTAGGACTAGTGCTTCCTTTCCTACAAGGAATTCTTTTCTTGATTATTGGCTTGATGCTTTTATCACTCTGCATACCAAAAGTCCGTGCATTAATAAAAAAACATACTGAAAAACAACCACATTTATCTCCTATCGTAAACAAAGTCGAAGCATGGCTCACAAAATTTATCGGAGAAATATAATTTTCTTAAATTTACCTTAATCTAATGGCCTTACAATATTTAGATAGCATTCTAGGAACATTCGTCGCTCACCCATACATAACCATATTCATAGGGCTATTCTTTTTTGGTGAAACGGTTCTCTTGCCGGCAATTTATTTCACTCTCGACGGCAGACTGCATTTACCATACATCATAGCTATAGCCATGTTTGTAACAATAGCTTCCGATATATTTTGGTATTATGTCGGCGCACATATGAAAGAAAGATTTGCAAAAAAAATAGTTACTAGCCGTTTACAAAAAACTGTAGAAAAATTATCTCTTATATTTGCCCGCCAGAGTAATGCTATTCTTTATTTCTCAAAGTTTGTCTATGGCACACGCACTGCTGTACAAATACTTTCCGGATTACAACCCATGCCATTTCGTAAATATATAACAATTAATTTTCTAGGTGTTTTTTCTTTACTAATGTTCATCATCACTCTTGCTTATTCTGTAAACCTAACAGTAGAAAATATTCATGGCATCGTGAGAGATTTGCAAGTTTCATTCCTTATTTTCATAATTATTTTAATTTCAACCCATATCGCTATTAGCACTTATTTCAAAAAAATATGGTCACAATAATCATCCCAGCTTTCAATGAGAGCGACACTATAGATGAACTCATAAAAAGCGTAATAAAACATCCACAAATAAGAGAAGTAATCGTTGTAAACGATGGTTCCACTGACAATACTGGGAAAATAGCAGAAAAAGCTGGCGCTCGAGTTTTAAATCTTGCCCAGAATGTCGGGAAGGCGGATGCTATGGATATAGGAGTACGAGCCGCGCAAAGTGAAATTATTTTATTTCTCGATGCAGATGTTATTGGTTTTACTCATGAAAAAATCTCAAATATAATCGATCCTGTTCTAGACGGAAAACTCGAAATGCATATTGGGATTTTACCCAGACCTTCCCTTTCCATTCTTTCAAAAAAAGTTTTTTACTTTATTCTTATTCTGTCTGGAATGAGAGCTCTGACCAAAGAGCTATGGTATAAAGTGCCACGCGTCCATAAAGACGGCTTTAAAATAGAGTTAGCTTTAAACCATATGGCTCGCAAATGGGGCAAAGGATTGGGCTATGAGATCATTCCCGGACTCATCCACACAACAAAAGAAAAGAAACACGGTATTTCTTCCGGCCTTTGGCGTAGAGTAAAAATGATAAAAGAAATTATTTTTATTATCTTTCAACTGTATATTTTTGAACCTCTCAAAAACTCTTTTGAAAGATTGTTTAGAATAGAATTTAATAAACTTTAAATTATTATTCTTTCTTCAACCACTCTCTATCCTGACGAACTAGAAATTTTTCTTTATTTTCTTTATCTAAAATAATAGCTTCAACTACTTTCTCCATACGCATACCTTGAGAACCTTTTACAAGTACCAAATCCCCTTTTTTCACAAAAGTTTCCATAAAATCTCTGGCTTGGAGTGAATTCAAAAATTCATAGATATTTTCATTATTCATACCGGCTTCGAGGGCTCCTTCTTTTATCATTTGCGCCCTCGGACCCACTACAACGAGCACATCACAATTTTCTTTTGCAATCCTGCCTATATTTTTATGAGCCTCGATAGTGTGTTTGCCTAATTCCAACATATCACCCAATACGGCAATTTTTCTAGTTTGATTTTTTACTTCTTTTAATGTTTTAAGTGCGAATTCACAAGCGAATGGAGAAGAATTGTAAGTATCATCAATAACAAAAGAATTATTTTTGCCAACAAAAAGTCGCATTCTTCCTGGAGAAACATCATAATTTTTTAATGCATTTACAGCATTTAACATATTAAATTTTAGACCAGAAGAAAGTGCAAGTGTCGCCAAAGAAGCATAAACATGATTCCTACCAAATACTCCTTCTATAACAACCGGCAAACTATTTCCACTTTCGTCTGCTCTAAAAATTATCCCTTTTGGAATTCCTTTCTCATCATAAAAAATACTGTCGCCAGAACCCAAAACATCTGCCCCTTCTTTAAAACCAAAAGTAATAATATGGCTTTTTGTTTTTCCTTTCATTTTTACTATGTCTTCATCATCGGCATTTAATACTAAAAGCCCATCTGATTTCAAAGTTTTTATCAATTTACTTTTTTCTTCTATCAAATTTTTACGAGAATGAAAAAATTCAATATGAGATGGAGTTTCTCCTATCGCTGTCATGATGACTACATCTGTCTTGAGCCAAGAGGCAGTCCGACGCATGTCTTCCGGATGACCCACACCCACTTCTAAAATAAGCCATTTCGGATATTCATGTGGAATAATAATAAGCCATAAACCTTTTAAAATATTAATTAACCATATCAATGGATTATTCCAGCCATTTGGAACACCTAAAATAGTAAGAGGTAGTCCTATTTCACTATTATAACTTTTTTCACTTTTACGAACATGAGCAATAGTTGAAATAGCTGCATACACAGCGTCTTTGGTAGAAGTTTTACCCACTGACCCAGTGATAGCGATAATCTTTGGTTTATATTTCCAAATTACTAAACGTGATTCTATTTGCAAAATATAAACTATTATTTTTTTAAAAGTTGTTTTCATCTGTCTGGCGAAACTTCATAATAATTTAATAAAAATTTAGTTATCTCTAAAAATGGATCAGTCCAAGTCGTTGCCGCAAACTCTACTCCTTTTGGATTCACCGCATAAAGAAAAACAATAAACTCCGGATCATAAGCTGGGAAATACCCTACAAAAGAATGAGTATGTCTGTCGGTATAATAGCCTCCAGTCGTATTGTCCGCAACTTGCGCAGTACCTGTTTTTACTGCCACATTAAAATGTGGTAATTTTGCTAAACCGCCCTTTATTGCTTTGTCCATCACAGTTACCAACATCCTAGTAATTTCTTCACTAGTTTGTTTTGTTATTTTGGCGCGCGTCGTTGGATAATTTATTTTTTTAGACATACCACTGCTATATTTTATTTCTTTTACAATATGTGGCACAACCAAATTCCCACCATTTGAAAGCGATGCCAATGCGCGAATCATTTCCATCGGAGTCAAAGCTATTCCCTGACCAAAAGCGGCATTTGCGTACTCTATCTCTCTCGGACTGTTTAATATATTAGAAACGAGTCCAGAAGTTTCATTTGGTAAATCAACTCCTGTTTTTTCTTTAATACCATAAGAAAGTAAATAATCACGCAAACGTTCTTTGCCTAATTTCTGCTCAACAAAGACCATACCGGTATTGAGAGACTGATTGAGAACGTCTTGCATTGTCGTATTTGGACCTCTACCCACCTTATCAAAGTTGAATATTTCTTTTTTCTCCACAATTACAGAACCCTTGTCATTATAAGTCGTTTTTGGTGTTACCACTCCAGCATCGAGCGCGCCAGCCATCACGAGAGGCTTCACAACCGATCCAAATTCCAAAACATTTTCAACTAATGGATTAGAAAAGACAGAAACATCTTTGACTTGAGAAAAATTATTCGGATTAAAATCTGGTTTAACACCGAGAGCATAGATAGACCCATCCTGAGGGTTCATAATTATTCCTCCGATAGAATCTGTTTGATATCTTTCCTCCACTTCTACTAATTTCTTTTCTAGAAAATTTTGAACTATCGGTTCGATGGTGGTAACTATATCACCCTCTCCTGCTTCATCTTTTAATAAAGTTTTATTTATATTGGAAAAAACTTCCGCAAAAAAATTCACATAAAGATCATTATTTTCCCTTTTTAATTCATTATTATACTGTCTCTCCAAACCATATCGTCCACCGAGCTCTGTGTCTTTATATCCCACTAATCCGAGAGTATGAGATGCCAGTGATCCACCAGGATAAAAACGCCACTTTTCTTTAAAAACACTTACACCGGGAATTTTAAGTAAAGTTATAGCATCAGCTTCTTTCTTAGAAAGATGAAAAGCTATTTCTTCATAAGGATCATTTACTTTTCCTGCTCTCATTACAAAATTACCATAATCAATATTAATTATTTTTGAAAGTTTTTCATAAACTGACTGCGCGTCAAGAATTTCACTATTGTCTATAGCAACTTTAAAACCAGTAGTTTGAGTGGCTGCCGAGATAAGCTGTCCGTCTTTATCAGTAAAGAAAATAGTTCCGCGTTCATAGATGTCACCACTCGGTGTGGAGTATTGTCTATCTGCCAACTCTGAATAAGCATCTCTATGCACAATCTGCACAAAAAAAATCTTTGTTATTAAAATAAAAGAAAAAATTACAATACACAAGAGAACTATTTTTGATCTAAAAAGAAGGCTAGAAATCATTTTGAGCTACTTTTGAATCATTGACAGATCCAAAACCGAGAGTTTTTCGAGTTGCAAATGTCGCTTGAGTTTCTTTAAAACCCATAGAATATGAGAGATTTAGGTCAATATCATTGGACATAGATAGATAAGTGAGCTCGAGCTCTCTGACCTCACTCCCTAAGACATGCGCATTTGCTTCGAGGCTTTTTCGCTCTACAATATTTTTAACCATATTTCCCAAAAATATTAAATACAAAAGGACAAGTGCTCCAAAAGACCAAATGATAGTATTAAAAATAAGTTTCTCAATATTATTGATTATACTTACACTTTTTACCAACATATTAAATTTTAAACTTATTTGTCTCATATTTTTTCTAAAATTCTCAACTTTGCACTTCTTGACCTCGGATTATTTCTTATTTCTTCATCACTGGCTAAAATAACTTTTTTATTTATCAACTTGGCTATCCCTTTCTCTACTTTTTCCCTAAAAAATCTTTTTACTATTCTATCTTCCAAACTATGAAAAGAAATCACTGACATTCTCCCTCCATTTTTTAAAATCTTGAACCCTTTTTCCAATCCATCATTCAAAGCCCCTAACTCATCATTGACTGCTATGCGTATGGCTTGGAAAGTCCTAGTGGCGCAATGTAATTTTTTTGGAATTCTTCCTCTTTTATACAAATTTGGCACTGCATCCTCAATTATCTTTACTAAGTTAAATGTCGTCTCAATCTTCATTTTCTGTCTAGCTTCCACTATCCCTTTGGCTATTTTTCTAGAATACTTTTCTTCACCATAACCATAGATAATGTCTGCCAAACTTTTTTCACTCCAAGTGTTTACCACATCCATTGCCGTCACATCTTCTTCTGTAGGATTTTCTTTCATTGTCATGAGCAAAGGCTCATCTTTTAGGAAAGAAAATCCTCTTCCGGAATTTTCTAATTGGTCAGAACTCAAACCTAGATCAAAAATAATCGCATCTACTGGACCATTTAGAAAATTTAAGCGTCGTGGGTTCCCTGTCCTTATGTCCTCGAGGGCGAAGGCGCCGAAATTTTCTAAATGGTCTAGTTGCCTAAAATTTTCATTTACAAAAGTGATATCGCAATTCAGATCTTTGAACTTCCCTTCTGCTTTTCCAAAAGCGCTTTTGTCTTGATCGAGAGCAATTATTTTTATACCTGAATATCTCTTGCACATTTCGAGACTATGCCCTCCGCCACCAAATGTGGCATCAATCACCAATGATTTTGAGCTCAAATTCAAACCATCTATAGCTTCATTTAAAAGAACTGTCCTATGAACGCTTTCCATCCTATTTGCCTTCGTTTCCAAGCTTTTCCGCCAATTGTTCAGCCTGCTTTTCCACGAGTTCCTTGTTCTCCGACCATGCACGTTCATTCCAAACTTCTATCCTGTCTTTAACTCCGATAATTGCCGCTGAATTTTTCAAACCAATTCTTTCTTTTAGAAATTCCGGAATTAATATTCTGCCGATAGAATCTATTTCCACCTCTGCCGCACGCCCAAACATGTATCTGTTGAAATTTCTCTGGTCTACTTTCAAGAAAGATAAATCCGAGTCTGAACTGGAAAGTTTATTACTTACTTTTTCCCATTCTTTCAATGTAAAAATAAATAAACATTTTCCGAGTCCGGGCGTAATAATAATTTTCTTGCCGAGCTCTGCGCGAAATTTCGCCGGCATAGAAACTCTGCTCTTTTCATCTATTGTGTGTATATATTCGCCGATGAGCATAAATTTCTAAAAAATTACTTATAAACTGGTTTCCCACTTCTTCCCACTTGATATACATTGTATTCCTTATAGGAAATAACACCAAACCCTATATGTGGATAACTTTTTACTTACTCGTTGACTTATTTACGCCTTAGTTTTATAGTTTTAGTATTCTAGGTGAGGGGGGTGCCTTTCTAGTCTGGATCGGTGTTCTCGGCATCGGTGGAAAGATTATAGGACGGACTCCTCCCACCTAGATACTAATGTTTTACTAAGTGGCGCGTGTTGGAAACCTAAGAGTTGCGAGGTATTCCCACGGCCCTGGAGCGCTCTACCCACACTTCTTGGTCACGCAAGATGCGGGTGCGGGTAGGGCCTCCTCCAACTTGTTCTTTGCAGATGCCAGTGCGCACCTCATCATAGAGGGAAATGCTAGTTCGGTTCTCTCCGAACTGGATGGTCAGTGATGAGGTGCGCCAATATCCTTTCGGCACAATTCGGTGCTGAAACACAAGTACCCCTGATTGCCTCGCAATCGGGGTATATCTATTTATGGGAGATTATTTTACAACTTCTTTAAATCTTTTTATTAAAAAATCTTTCGGTAGGACAGATAAAAACCATCCAGCTTTTGGACCAGACTCTTTTCCTAAAATTGAAATATAAATTGCGCTAAAAAGTTTTTTAGGCTCTATGTTCAAAGTAGTTTTTATCTCATGAAGTTTTGTATGAAGTATCTGCCCATCTAGATTTTTTTCTGCTTCTAAAAATGCCAAAACCTGAGAGAGGGCACCTTTTTGCTCAACAGATAAACCTTTTACTAATTCCGGTAATTCTTTTTGGATTTCAAATTTATAATCTTCTGGAGCATAAGTCGAGAGCCACTTTTCCGCATATTTTTTTCTCATTTCTAACTCTTTAATATCAGCTTCTTTTAGAACTGTCCCCTCTTCTTTCTCTATTTGTTTTTCTATATCAACATGAGGCATCTGAACAAGAAAAGCAATTTCGGAAAAACGAGGTAAAATCCTTTTTGTCATATCCTTTCTTTCTTTTGGTAAGTGCACAAAAGGAAACAACCTCGTAAAATCATCCTTCACATCTGCAAAATAATCCTGCGCAAATTTATCATAAGTATCAAAAAGAATTGGAACAGTATCACCGTCAGGAATAAATTCTATGACTCTCTTTGGATCTTTTTGGATAAGAAGCAAACGCAAAATATGCGGAGGCAATAAATCTGCAACTTCTCTAGAAGATGAACCAGCACCTTTTGAAGAAGACATCTTCTTGCCACCAACATTAAAAAATTCATAAGGAATATTCATAGGCGGTTCGCGTTTGAAAACTTCACGCGAAATAGCGTCTGCAATTTCTCTAGCTCCGCCTTTGGTGGAATGATCTTTCCCTCCACCCTCTATGTCCACATTCATTACTGAAAACTTTGCTGCCCATTCTACTTTCCATGGAAGCTTGGCTTTACCATCAAAAGGCGAGATTTTACCTTTATATCCGCACCCTTTCGCCCATTTTACAAAATCTCCACATTCATAAGAAACCATTTCCCCATCAAATAAACTCGCTCGTGTCGTGCCAACTTTTCCACATTTTTCACAAATTACGGAAAGAGGAAGCCAAGAATCTTCTTTTTGGGAATTAGAAACTTTTTTATAAATCGCTCGTATTTTATCAGCATTTAGAAGAGCTGTTTTTATAACAGAATTATATTTACCAGATCTATACAAAGTACTAGAACGATAATATTCCGGAACAAAACCGAGCTCAGATATCACGCCAGCAAATTCATCTCCAAAATATTCAGCATAATTTTTTGCTTTACCATCCGGAGAAGGCACATCACATAGAGGCTTGCCCATATGTGGTAAGAATTTTTCTTGATCCAAATACACTGGCAAACCATCCATCGGATCAAAATCATTGAATTCAAAAAAATATTTACAAGGAATTTTCTGATCTTTTAAAAACTCTTCTACAATTCCGTGAATTGCAAGCCCTCGCAGACTTCCCACATGAACACGTCCAGACAACGTCTTTTCATCACGAATGACAAGCGGAATGCCTGCTTTTATCTTTTCTTTATATAGCGTTTTTGCTTTTTCGGATATTGAATCAGCCCAATACATAAATTAAGAATACCACACTTTCAAAATAAATTTAAAAAAGTTTTAAGATACACTAATTATTTTATAATTAACTACTCCTTTTGGAGTCTTGAATGAAACGTTGCTACCTTTCTTTTTACCAAAAAGAGCCTCTCCAAATGGAGACTTGTTGGAAATTTTTCCTTTTGCCATGTCGGCTTCTTCGGAACCCACTATTGTATAAGTTATATTTTCTTTATCGCTAGCCTTTTGCACGACAACGGTAGAGCCAATTTCTACAATATCTCCCCCGCCTTTTGCGACTGTTTGAGAAGATTGTAAGATTTGTTCTATATGCACGATGCGCGCTTCTAGTTTGCCTTGATCTTCGCGGATTTGATGATATTCTGCGTTTTCTGACAAGTCACCTAATGATTTTGCATACTCCAAACCGGCCAAAATTTCTTTTCTTTTTGGGCCTTTTAAATCTTCAAGTTCCATTTCTAATGCTTTCCTTTTTTCTTTAGTGATGTAGTCAGCTGATTGATCCATAATTCTTTATAATATATTTTTTTACAAAAAAGTCAATCAGGCTTTGCAAAATTTTATTTATATGATAGTCTGTGACTATGGCAAAAACAGTAATTGAAGTGAAGAAAAATCCAAATGAAAATAATTCGAGCATCTTGCGACGTTTTTCTCGCAGGATTCAAGAATCAGGCATAATCCGTAAAGTAAAAGGCGCTCGTTACAATGTCCGCAAAGAGTCCAAACTCAAAGTAAAAAACAGCGCACTAAAAAGGCTCGCTCGCAGAAAAGAAATAGAATTGCTCAAAAAACTCGGCAAGATGGTAGCAAAGTAATCTATGCAAGATAATTTTTGTGTCATAAATAAAACAAAAGGCAAACTCCCAAGTTTGTCTTTTTCGAAATTAAAAAACGACATTTTGGGTAAAGAATATTCTCTATCTATAGCTTATGTTTCTCTTAAAAAATCAAAAGAACTAAATAAAACATACAGAAATAAAAATAAGCCAACAAATATTTTATCTTTTCCTTTGCGTAAAAAAGAAGGAGAAATAATCCTCTGCCCATCATTAATAAAACGAGAAGCTAAAAATTTTGAGAGAACTTTTGAACAATTCTTGGGATTTTTAGTTATCCACGGAATGCTACATTTGAAAGGACTTGAACATAGTAGTACAATGGAGAAAGCAGAAGAAAAATATGATAAGAAATATTACAGTCGGAATAGACATAGGATCCTCGACGACGAGGGTCGTCGTGGGAGAATTCTTCAAAGGAGAAAAAAATCCTAAAATTATTGGTGTAGGCGAAAGTGAAACTTCTGGTCTCCGACATGGTTATGTAATAAATCAAGAAGAAGCAAATGCTTCAATAAAAAATGCTGTATCAATAGCAGAAAAATCTTCCGGCATAAAAATAAAACGCGCTTTTATTTCAATCGGTGGCATAAGCTTGCGTGGAGAATTTAGTTCCGGCTCAGTAATTATTTCCAAAGCCGACGGTGAAGTAACAAGTTTAGATATAAACAAAGCTCTCCAAGACTGTGAAGATAATTTAAATTTGAATAATAAAAAAATCATCCAAGTATTTCATATTTCTTCTAAACTTGACGGAAGAGAAGTATTGGGCAGATTAGAAGGTATGCGTGGAACAAAGCTTGAAATAAAAGCCTTTTTTGTGACTTATTCCATTCAACACCTAGAAGACCTGATAGAAGTAGTAGCCCAAGCAGGAGTAGAAACCATAGACGTCATCGCCTCCCCTATTGCCTCTGGACAAATTGCATTATCGGAAAGACAAAAAATCGTCGGAGTGGCTTTGGTCAATATCGGACAACAGACGACGACTCTTTCTGTTTTTGAAAATGGATTACCGATACTGGTTCAAACTTTCCCTTACGGCGGATCCGATATTACAAACGACATAGCTATAGGATTTAAAATTCCACTTGATGCAGCAGAACATTTAAAACAAGGAGCCATTGAAGAGAATTTTTCAAAGAAAAAACTAGATGAGATTATCGAAGCACGTCTCGGAGATATTTTTGAATTAATAGAAAATCATTTAAGAAAAATAAAAAGAAATGGCCTCTTGCCTGCAGGTATCGTATTTGTGGGTGGAGGAGCAAACACACCAGGGCTCATCGAACTTTCAAAATCAATCCTAAAACTCCCCGCCAGCCTCGGATCAACAGATATTTTTGGCAATCTAAAAACCAAACTTCGCGATTCAGCTTATTTCACCGCTCTCGGCTTAGTAATTTCCGGTAGAGACAACAATGGTTACTCTGAAGGGTCATTTAGAAATCTCTTCAAAGACATAAAAAATACAGTAAAATCAAGCATAAAACAGCTGATGCCGTAAATAGCTATTAGGCTTTAGGCATTAGGCTTTAGCTATGGCCTAGTGCCTAATTTTCTAGTGCCTATCTGATGATTTGCTTTTTTTTACTTCAGTGCTAGTATGCTTCATATACAAGTAAATTATTAATAATAAAAAACTATGCCAAAAATAAATCAAGAAATAGAGACTTTTGCTCGCATTATGGTCATCGGAATAGGAGGATCAGGTAAGAACGCGATTAACCACATGATAAATTCTAAAGTAAAAGGAGTTTCTTTTATTTGTATGAATACAGACACTCAAGACTTGCACCACTCTCTCGCTGATAAAAAAATTCACATTGGAAAAAATCTTACGAAAGGTCTCGGTGCTGGAATGGATCCGGAAGTTGGTAAAAAAGCAGCTGAGGAAACAAAATCAGAAATTCAAGATGTTATCAAAGGAGCCGACATGATTTTCCTCGCTTGCGGAATGGGTGGAGGTACTGGCACTGGCGCTGCTCCTATCGTCGCTCGCGCAGCTAAAGAACAAGGCATACTCACTATCGCTGTCACTACCAAACCTTTCTTCTTTGAAGGTAATCACAGGATGAAGATAGCAGAAAAAGGTATTGAAGAATTATCTAAAGAAGTAGACGCAATCATCATCATTCCAAACGATAAATTGCTCCAATTGGCTGATAAAAACACCAATTTTAAAGATGCTTTTGCTAGTTGCGACAACGTACTCCGTCAAGCCGTAGAAGGTATTTCTGACCTTATCACCACCCCAGGTATCATCAATGTTGACTTTGCAGATATCAAAGCTGTCATGAGAGATGCTGGTAGCGCACTCATGGGCATCGGCACTGCTTCTGGTGAAAAACGCGCAGAGAAAGCTGCTCTCGCTGCAATCAATTCTCCACTCTTAGAAATTTCAATCCACGGCGCAAAAGGAGTTCTCTTTGCTATTTCCGGTGGAGATGATTTAACTATTCATGAAATTCAAGAAGCGGCAAAAATAATTACTGAATCAATCGACAAAGACGCAAAAGTTATTTTCGGAACAATTCGTGATGAAAAATTAAAGAAAGGCGAATTAAAAGTTACCGTTATCGCTACTAACTTCCCTACCGACATGCCACGCAAAAGTCTTTTTAGTGGAGAAAATGTAATGAGTCAAACATTCTTAAAAGAAGACAATGCTAATTCAGCTAAAAAAGAGATAAATAACAGCATAAATAGCGCAAAAGGCTCAACTACAGTAAACAATAATGACTTCATAAAGAAAATGGATAACAAGAAAACAGAGCCTATAAAAGACATAATTATAGAAGACGATACAGATGACTGGAGCGCTGTTCCAGCATTCTTGAGAAGAAAGAAATAAAAAAGGCCTTGCAAAATCCTTCGCAAAGCCCGACAAACCTACGATATTAAAGAATCACTTTCCCGAGCCCGCGTCCACCTGGACGCGGGCTCCTAGCTTGTGCTCAAGCCACCAATTGCATCTTCTTGTACCTAACCACAGAGACAGTACCAAGACTTCGGCTCTTGTCTTCGTCCTTACACTTTCCGAAGTAAAACCCTCTGAATCCATACCGACCCATGAACAAACCGCTACCATCGAGACTTCTTCCAGCGATGCGCGCAGAGATATTGTTGAGCAAGTAAACATTCCGAGCCATCGCAAACATTGAGTAGGCCCAAAGAGCCTCAGCAGCATTTGACACAACCACACCACTCGCAAATGATGCCTGTGCTTCGTTCAAGCTCAAACCGGCCGAACCAGGAACCAAGCCTTTGCTGATCACGACCCATCCTGGGTTGACAAAGTCTTTACAAGGAAACTCTTCCTTACTATCAGCTCCATGACACCACCTGCTGGCATCAAGAAAGGAAAACTCTGGACAGAAATCCAGAACTTGAGCCAAAGACATAGGCTTCGAAGGGCCAGCCACCACCACACAACCGTGCCTGCGATACCGCCCAAAATCCCTCGGCGATGGCAAAGTATCGCAAAGTTCATATAGTTGGTCCTCTGAGAAGATATTGAGCCCGCCAATCTCAATCGGTGAAACCAGGTCATAACGGAATATTGTTCCTCTGAATACTCTTTCAAGTGCTGCTACTAAACCAGTCATGTTTCTGTCTCCCGTTGCGCCAGAATTTCTCTGGCTATTGTTATTTTACGGTCTATTTTACAAAAGTGATTCTTGTCGAAGAACCCCCATAAAATACTATTACAGATAAAAATAAATAGCTATCTGGTAAAAAACTTCTTGAAATAAACTTTTGAAGGGGTTTTGAGCCCGACGGGGCGAAAACTTCAGGATTTTTTAAGCTTCAAAAAATCCGTACCGAAAAAAGTTTGATTTAAAGAAGTTTTACATGTAGTGTATAATATACAAATGACTTACGATTTAATAATTATAGGTGGTGGACCGGCTGGAAGCGCAGCAGCTATTTATGCTTCTAGAAAAAGATTGCAGACACTTTTTATAACTGCCGAATGGGGCGGACAATCTGTCGTTTCCGAAAAAATACATAACTGGATTGGAACAACTTCCCTTTCTGGTAATGAACTAGCGGAAAATTTCAAAAAACATGTTTTAGCTAATGCTGGAAAAGGACAAACTTTAGAAGTAAAAGAAGGAGAAAAAGCCAGTAATATAATAAAAAATGGTGATTTGTTTGAAGTGACAACAGAATCTGGTGAAAAATTTATATCTAAAACTATTCTCATCGCTTCCGGAAGTGGACGCAGAAAACTAGAAGCCAAAAATGCAGACAAACTGGAACACAAAGGCCTCACCTATTGCGCTTCTTGTGATGGACCTATGTATGGAGAAATGGATGTCGCCGTCATCGGTGGAGGCAATGCTGCTTTTGAAAGCGCTGCGCAACTTCTCGCATACTGTAAATCTGTAACTTTGATTAGCAGAAGCAGAAATTTTAGAGCAGACGAAATAACTGTTGAGAAACTTTCCAAAAATCCAAAACTAAAAATCATAACTAATTCAGATATTATAGAAATAAAAGGAGAAGACTTTGTTGATGGATTAGTTATAAAAGACAAAGTTACTAATAAAGAAACAGAACTAAAAGTGGCAGGAATTTTTGTAGAAATTGGGCAGATACCAAACACTAGTTTCGTAAAAGACCTTGTCCCGCTTGATGAAATAGGCAGAATAAAAATAGACGCTTGGAATCAGAAAACAGAGACCGCAGGCATCTGGGCTGCTGGTGACTGTACTAATGTCCTCTATCACCAAAACAACATAGCCGCCGGCGACGCCGTCCGCGCGCTGGAAGATATTTATCTCCACTTGCATACAAAATAAAAAAGCGTATTATATATTTACTGTTAAATGTTGGAAATGAGGTTTGATTCCTCTACTGTGCCGCAACGGTAATATCACATTGTGATTAGTCCGGTCTTCATTAGCAGAGCTTCCGAGCAGAAGATTTTTTCATAGAAAGTTTATTATGATATCTTCCCGCTCAGTATTGATGGAAGATATTTTTTTATGTATAAAAATAGAAAAAACATTTATATAAAACTTTTCTTTGCTCTACTTTTTGCTGTTGTTGCAATAACTTTCATTCAGACCACCCCGCTCCGACCTGAAGTCGGAGCACCCCTCCTTAATCAAGGAGGAGTAAGGGGTGGTAATTATGTGTCTACTACTGTTTTAATCGACAAGACAACTATAAATCTACAATCTGCTCCAAACACTACTTTTTATGATGCATTAGTTCAGGCAAAAAATGCAGGTAAAATAACCTTTTCCGGAAAGAATTATCCTGGATTGGGATTTTTTGTGACAGACATCGGAACATTACATTCAGGCAACGGCAAAAATCTATTTTATTATATTAATGGAAAGGAGGCATCTGTCGGCGTCTCTTCTTACCTACTCAAAAATGGCGACATTATAGAGTGGAAATTAAAATGAGACAAGGTTAAACCTTGTCTGAAAGTGGAAATTAAAATAATATGAAAAAAATATTTAAAATTAATTTTTTGTTTCTAATAATTTTTCTTTTGGGAAACTTTTTTTCAACTGCTTTAGCACAAGATGGAGTACCTATTATTACTTATACATTAAATGGAAGTTCCTCTAATATCACAACTAATCCCTTAATTAATCCAGTACAAATAGGTTTTGTTTCAGATGAGAATATTGAGAATTGGGTTTCAGTCAAAATAGTAAATAATAATGATTCTAGTATTTATAAAAATTTTATTCCTGGAGCTTCATGCGATGGAACTTCACAATGCAGTGAAACATGGAGTGGTGAGATTTCTCCAAGCGATAAGACTCTAGTTGATGGAACTTATTCAGTTATTGTTCATATAAAAAATATAACTGGAATAACATTTGATCTTACACTTACTTCTTTATATACAATAACAGTAGACACATTTGTTCCACCCGAACCCACCTCAACATTCATAATCCGAAATGGCGACACAGTAATCTATCAAAACACAGTTCCCCTTTTAGCTGACAAAAGCGTGCTAGCAACACTCCAATCCATAGATGCAACGAGCGATGCATTTTCTATTTCAAATGTTCAAGATTATTCTTTTGGAAAATATTTAAAATGTATACTGCCGGCAAATGAAACAGAATTATGCGACAATTGGCAATTTTCTGTGGGTAGTATCTCCCCTTTTACAAGTATTGACACAACGATGCTCTCTGGAGGAGAAACTGTAGGAATTTATTTTGGAAATTCACATAAACTAATTTTAGATAAAAATACAATTAATTCCGGCGAATCTCTAAACGCAACAGCGCAAAAATATAATTATGAAGATAATTCTTGGAACCCACTCACTAGCGTCTCTGTAGGTGTAACATTGCCAAACCCTGACGATCAATGGAATCCAACTGTTGTATCCACCCACCCAGTTGATACTCTCGGTGTCGCTAATATCACAATTACAGATGCAAATACATATACATTAGGCATTGTTGAAGATTTTTATTTCCCTGCTTATACAGTCACCGTTTCTAACCCTCCTAGCGGTGGAAGCGGGGGTGGTGGAGGAGGATATATACCACTTACTTTTGATACACAAAAAGCGTTAGATTATTTAAAAAGTGTCCAAGCACCAGATGGATCTTTCGGTGATTCTGACCTTTACACAGACTGGGCAGGAATTGCTCTAGTATCTCAAAGTGTAGATGGCAGTTATCGTGAAAAAATTCTTGCTTATTTTAATTCTCATAACACTATTAGCACACTTTTGACCGACAATGAAAGACGAACCATGGCTCTCCTTTCACTTGGAGAAAATCCATACTCATTTAATGGCGTAAATTATATTGATGCTATTACAAAAAGTTTTGACGGCACACAATTTGGTGATATAAATTTAATCAATGACGACATTTTTGCTCTCATCCCTTTAAAAAATTCTGGTTATACTGAAAACGACGAAATCATAATTAAAGATATCGCATATTTAATCTCAAAACAAAAAACAAATGGTTCTTTTGAAGAAAGCATAGACATCACCGCAGCCACAATCCAAGCACTAAAATCATTTGAAAAAATCGCAGGCGTTTCTGATGCCATCGCAAAAGCGAAAAATTACCTCATAAACGAACAAAAAACTGATGGGGGTTGGGATAATGTATCTTCTACAAGCTGGGTAATGCAAGCAATGGGCGCACTTTCTGAATCATGGACAAAAAGTGGATTTACTCCAAGTAATTACCTTGGAAAACGACAAGCACTAGATGGTGCTATGAGTACACTTTCAGACACACTTTCAAACCGTATTTGGACGACTAGTTACACTATTATCGCAAGTACTTTAAAACCATGGAGTGAGATCATGCAGACAGTTTCAAAACCTGAAATAAAAGCAAACCTAAATAACCAAATTACTGATGAAAAAATAACTCCTATACTAAAAACTCAAGAATTAAAAACAACACCAAAAAAATTATCTGTAAATACAATAAAAATAAATCCCGAAACACTTACTGCTTCAGCAATAAATTCCACACCTGCAAAAACAAATATACCAATAAAGCTTCCAGCGCAAGCAATCCCCGCAATTCTCGGATTCTTTTCTGGAGCCGCTGTTGTCTTCTTTTTTGGTAAATTTTTTATCTTATAATTCTTTTATAGAATCAAATATTAAACCAATAAAAACAAAAAGGTAATATATTAAATGGTCTTTTATTTTTCAGAAAAAATGTTATAGTGTATACGTTTGGCTCTATCGTCTAATAGTTAGGACAGTTGCTTTTCAAGCAATAAATCCGGGTGCGATTCCCGGTAGAGTCACAGGTATAATTTCAGAATAAATAAAACAAGGAGATGTGGGAGAGTGGTTTAATCCAGCGGTTTCGAAAACCGCCATACCGAAAGGTATCGGAGGTTCAAATCCTCCCATCTCCGCAAAAGTTTGCTTGCAAAATATAAAATAATATGGTATAAAGTAGTACGTACAATTTGTTCACGGTTAATTTCGAAACCAGAGGAGGAAACCATGCAGAGAGTGGCTCGTTACGCAAGATGTAAGTGCCAAGGTTGCAGGTTGCGTGTCAGAGTAAGAATACTCAGGTATGCTTGGGGAACCACAGCGGTTTGTCCAAGCTGCCACAGAATTGCCTTCCAACACGTAAATACGTGAGAGGAAATCAAGAGTTATGTAAAACGGAGGGGTGAGGGAAACCCACCTCTCCTCTTCATTTTTATATGGTACTAATCCTTTCCTAGACCTTGTAATCACTTAGCTGTCAAGAAATATATCATTTGGCGCTCTAAAATTCAAACTAAAATGATGTCGGGTATTGTTGTAATGGAAAAGATATTTTTGCAAAGCTTTGTT
>Ga0208246_1000085_pt1 | contig 92827 bp, 89 predicted proteins | sample RifOxyD2_FD_184039 | JGI IMG/M metagenome (GOLD analysis project Ga0208246, IMG submission 184039) | Soil microbial communities from Rifle, Colorado - Rifle Oxygen_injection D2 (SPAdes) | ecosystem: Environmental > Terrestrial > Deep subsurface > Rock core/Sediment | place: Rifle, Colorado... | reverse complement strand
AAGGCCGGGTCAGGGGCCACAACATTAGGCGCGCCCGATTCGCCCGGGGTGCCCGCCAGTTTCGCCGCCCACACCCTACTTTGCCAATATAACAACCTCGCCGAGGTCCAGGCCCAGATTGACGAGCATCCTGGTGAGATTGCTGCCGTGATTTTAGAGCCGGTAGCAGGCAACATGGGGGTGATCCCACCTAAAGGATCTTTCCTCAAGGATTTGCGGGCGCTGTGTGATCGCGAAGGGATTTTGTTGATATTTGACGAGGTAATGACCGGCTTTCGGGTGGCCAAGGGCGGGGCGCAGGAATTGTTTCATATTCAGCCCGACTTGACCACCTTGGGCAAGGTGATCGGTGGGGGCATGCCCGTGGGCGCCTACGGGGGCCGCCAAGACATCATGGCGCGGGTCAGCCCCTCCGGCGATATCTACCAAGCGGGTACCTTAAGCGGTAACCCCATGGCCGTGGCCGCAGGTCTAGTCACCTTGGGTGAACTCAATAAACCGGGCTTTTACGAAGAGCAGTCGAAGAAAGTCAATTGGCTCTGTAGCGAGATGAGGGATGCTTTAGAGAAAAAAGGAGTGCCTTACCATATGTCCAACATCGGCACCATGTTTGGTTTTTACTTCATTAACCAACCGGTCCATTCCTACGAAGACGCGCTCAAATGCGACGCCGCCCTCTACGGCAAATTTTTCCGGGCGATGCTGGCCCACGGCGTTTACCTCGCCCCCTCCGCCTTTGAGGCCGCCTTTATGTCCCAAGCCCACAGCGAAGAAGATCTAGAAAACACCGCCCAAGCCTTTAGGGCGAGCTTGGAGGAGGTGATTTAAAAAAGGGGGGGGGCTACCAAGCCAAGGGTTTACTCAAGGGTGTGCCTTCGATTTGGTCGGGGAGTTGGGAGTCCTTTAGGGTCACTTCATTAAGAACCCTTAACAAATCAGCTGGTGCTTTAAGTTCGTTGGGGATTTTTTGTCGGTATTTCCAAGGGGTGAGCAAAACGATCTTTTTTTGAAAGTCGTTTTTAGCAATTTGGAGGGCACCCGCGATATCAGAGTCGTTGGAAATTAAGCAAATGGCCTTGCTATGATTTTTTGCGGCATCAGCCACGATTTGAATGGCCAGATTAACATCGGACCCCTTTTCTTCCCAACTGGAGACCCAAACATATCCAGGTATTTTTTCATAGTCCTCAGGCGCGATGGGATGGGAATCTTGGGGCCAACGGGCCAAGGCAAGTTTAGGCCGAACAATTTCGCGGAGCTTATATTTGCCTTTAATTAAGGTGAAATTGGGCTGGGTAGCCGAAAGAGCCCGAAGATAGGTGTTTTGCCGTTCAAGCACCTTGGGGTTGTTCGTCGTGGGAATAACCATGGCAGTAAAGTATTTCAACCCAATCAGGTTAAAATCAGGGCCGAGCCGGGAGGAAATGGCTTGGTGGAGATCAAGCCATTTATAAGGGGTGTCTTTGAGTGCCCCAAAATAAAGGTTGAATCCATCTACATAGGCGATGGTATCAATAGCCATAATAGATGCCCTGGCTGCAACGCCGAGGTATTAGCCCCCGGCCGAAGCCGGGGGCTACCGTATCGACGAAGCGATACGGGGGGTAACTAGCGCGTTTGATGCAATTTATTTACCTAAAATCCTAATCAATCTCTCTCATAATCCTATTGCAACCGGCATTGCAATACAACTAGAAAATATTCATACATATAAAAAACAATTAGTTATCCCTCAAACCCGCACCCACTCCCAGGCGGATTGTTTTTCGGTCATGAGGTGGCGGAGGAATTCTAGATGGCTCGCATGTCCCGATTTATGGCTGTAGATCGAGCCTAAGATGCGGCGGTTTTGGGCTAGGTAGAAATCGCCGATTTGGTCGAGGATTTTGTGGAGGTTGGGCTCGTTGAGCCAGGTCATCACCTCCATGTTTTTAAACTCCCCATCACTGCCTAAAATAATGGCGTTTTTTTCACTGCCCCCCTTGGCCAGGCCTTGGGCCAACATCTTTTGCACGTCTTTTTCGGCGCAGAAGGTTTTGGCGGCGACAATTTCGTCTTTGTAATTGGTTTCGTTAAACACAAAATGATATTCTTGAGCCCCCACCTGTTGGTGTTCGAAGTCGATAGAAAAGGTGAAGCTGGTGGCCGCTGCGGGGGTGGCTATGATGCGAATGTCGCCCTTGGTGAAACTGACGGGCTCCTTGATTTTAAGGGCCAACCGGGGTTCGCTCAACTCCTTTAGCCCGACTTCACTAAAGCGCTCAAAAAAAACATAACCCGAGCCGTCAAAAATGGGTACTTCGTCCGAAGACAGTTCTACCAAAAGATTGTCGATACCCATCCCCGAACAAACCGACAAGAGATGCTCAATCGTATGCAATTTCACGCCGTCTTTCGTAATGGTGGTGCATAATGGGCTGGTTTCGGCGTATTCCCAGGTTGCCGGGATTTTGATATCTAGGTCTGAACGGTGAAACTGGATGCCGTGGTTGGCCGGAGCAGGATAAAATACTAGGCGGGTGGGCGCTCCTGAATGGAGACCAATACCGCCAGCAATCATCAGGCTGTCTTTTAAGGTGGTCTGGTTCATTCCCGCATTAGGAGAAAAAAAATGAAGTGGCGCTTTTTGACCCTCATGGTGGCTCTATTTTGGCTATCAGTCGGTTGTGATCAAGTCCAGAGTATGGACCAAGTTACCGATATCGACAAGACCGAGGCACAAAGCCTTTTGGCTAAAGGTGGGGTTACGGTTTTAGACCTACGAACCGCTTCAGAATTTGAAGGTGGGCACGTGGAAGGGGCGATTTTAGTCGATTTTTACGGGGCAGATTTTAGAAACAAACTGGCCACTTTGGAAAAGGAAAAACCTTATCTGATCTACTGCGCTAGCGGGGGCCGCTCCAAACAGTCGTTAAGACTTTTTAACCAACTTGGCTTTAAACAGATTTATCACCTCTACCAGGGCGCTGCTGGCGGGCTACCCTAGTCTATTTGCGCGGAAACAAGGCGGCCTTGACCATCATCGCTGCCGAAACCGGCTGGATGACCTTATCTTGCCGAGTGTGATCAAATCCAAAAGCGGCCCCAACGTCTTTGATAAAGGCCGATTCGCGGGCATCATATTCCCCGTCACACATCACCACCTCTGTTAGGTACTTGTACATATAAATGGCCAAATCATCTGGCAAAAAGACCCGAGGGAACCCGGCCTGTTCTGCACAATATTGCTCGACCTTTTCGATCTTGGATTGGTCGTTGTCTAAAAGTTGGCTAATATTTTCTAAATACTTAAATTCGGCTGGATGTAGCTCTTCGTCCGCTTGAATCGCTTTCATCAAGAGAATCGCACAACTCATACATTGTTCTTCGTCGAGTTCGCCGATCAACCCTTGGAAAAATACCTTTCTAATCTCGTATTGAGCTTGCTCGATCACCCTAGCTACTAGCGGGGTATCTAGCCCAGCGGCGGCGGCGACGTCGGCAATGTAGTAAAAGTCGTTATCAGAGAGGTCTCGATTTAGGGTGAATAACTTGATCAAGGTCCCAATACATTCTTCGGCAATTTGTTGGGGCAATCTCATCGGAGCGGGGCAAAACTCCATGGGCTCGGTGGCTTGCGCCAGGGTCAAACCGTCTTTCATCACCTGGGTGACCCAGTCGTTGATTTGGCGGGTTTTATATTCAAACACCCGTTCCGCTTCAAAACGCTGGCCCGTGCCGGGGGTGACCCAGGCGCTAGGGAAAATAGCGGAAAAAAGTTCCGCACCTGTCTTTAGCAGGGTCTTGACCCGGGTCCGGCAGTCTTTGACAATGGACTGTCTTGCGCGTTCAAGTTCGAGGCTTTTACTTGTTTCCATCATAGAGATGACCTGTGTCTATTTCGCGGACAGCTTAACGACCTTACCGCTTTTTGGCCAGTATTTTTCGGCAACTCAAAGGCGGTGCTAGTTGGCAGTCATTAGGGGGCATATAAATAAAATGAACAATCAGGCATATTCCCTGCATCTGCCTCAGCCAAAGTTCGCCCAATGGCGGCCCCAAAAGGGAACCTATGATCGATTTACTAAAGAAAAAAAGACCACTCATCCAGCAGACTGCTGCCGAAAAGATGGCTGTGCTCAAGCTTTATGCAGAGCGCATGCTAGGGGCCAAATGGGAATATTACCGCAAAATTAAGCACCAAGACAAGGGTTTTAGTTTGCTCGCCGAGGCCAGTTTGGCAGAGCAAATGAAGGCGACTCAGTCGGCCTTAAAGTTTACCAGCAAAACTGCCAGTAAAGCCTATTGGGCTACGTTTAAAATCGCTGCGGGTGACGTGAAAACCAAAGGCGGGGTCAAAACGGGAATACCCGATGTCCCTGAAGAAACCGAGGATGGACCTAAAGTCAAAATGGCGCCAGAACACGACGCCTTTATTATCGAGTGGACCCCGATTAAATTCCTACTTAATGCCAAAGTCATCCGCGAGAAAGGGGTGGCAACGCAGCGGCATTCAGAGGGATTGGTAGCCAAGTTATATTTTAAAGTGGTTGGTTTCTATGCGGATCCGGCCAACTGGGACCGGAATAAACTCTGCGTTTATTTAAGGAAGGTGGAGGCTGATACGGACTACCAAAATATTTCAGCCGCATTAGAGCCTCTTAAAAAGGACCTAGCCCGGTTTTGTGAGGTTTACGAGCCCTTCAAATTCGGCCAAGCGAATCTAGCGAAAGACGCGGTGCAAGAGGCGGATTCCTTCGAAGACGCCATGGGTGCCGAATCCTTTGATGACCAACTTAAGTCCCTCTATTTTTATCATTTTATTTATGAAGGCATGGAGCAATTTTTGCTCAAATATTTTGCCTACTTGGTATTTTCGACCAACAACCGGCGGGTGATTCGTTATTTAGCCACCATCTTTGAGCCCGCCTTGGCCAAGGCTATTGAAAACAAAAACCTGTTTTTAGGTAGCTTCGAGACCGATCGAACGAAAAAGGCTTTTGTTGCACCTTACCAAGAATATCAGCGTAAAAGAAAGGCCGATCCGCCCCGAAGCAGGGTTGAGGACAAGCGTAAAATTTATGAAAGTTGGACCTATAATCTCGATTTAATCGAACGTTATGCGCTGCGTTATAAATTAACTACTGAACCCGAACCTGATTCAGCTTGGGCCGTTTTTGCGCGTCGGTTTTTATTAGGGATCAAACCACCTCCACCTCCGCCACCACCTCCACCCAAAGAGGGTGAAGAGCCCGAAGTTCCAGTTGCTACCCAAGAAGCCGAGTGGGAAGCGCCCGAACAAAACCACGAGACCCGGATGTTGGCCGCGATTATTTTGACCAACCAACTTCTCTTGTGTTCAAACGCCAACCAAGGCGCTCGGGCGCTGCTCTTGGAGCGATTTAAAAGTCGGGTGTTAGCCGACAAAGAAACGGCCCAAAAACGGGTGATCGAGTTAAAGAAAAAAGCGGAGAAAAAACTCCGGGAGATGGATAAAAAGGTTAAAAAACTAAAGAGGATGAAACAGGAAGAGTCGGTCCAGGTGTTCCAGGACGACATGGAAAAATTCCGCGCGACCATTGAGGCTCGGGCTAAGCAGATTTTGACCGATGCGGCTGAGGAATTAAACCTACAAAAAAGGCGGCTCAAAGCCTTGTTTGAAGAGGTAGCCCGGGAGCGTAATCACAAACCAGGGGCTAGTGCGGGGTTTGTGGTGCAGATGACCAATCATCTGGACCCGCAAGAAAAGTTTTCCTCCCGGTTGGTTCAAGCGACGGTCGAAGAAATCGAACGAGAATACTTAACCGATTTGGCCCCATTGTACGAAAACCTTTTTGTTGTGCTTCACCCGAGTATTCAGGACAAGGTTAAACTGATTGGGGCCTTGGATAAAATGGCCCCTGAAGGAGGGGTTCGGCTCACCCTAACCGATGATGAAAAGGCAGAGGTGGGCGCAACTATAGGCCAACTAAAGGCCAAAATTGCCCACTTAAAACCAGATTTGTTTCAGTCTAAGTTGATTGTGCAGGCCACCTTGATTTTGGTGGACGACCTCACCAAGCTTAGCCTAGACACCGATTCTTTAGCTTGTCTTTTAGAGTTTAAGGCAACCAGCCCCCAGTCACCCAAAGCGACTAAGTTGCCCCCACCTATTGTTAAAGCTTTGATGGTACTGAATTTGGTTGCCAACCCGGTGCCGACCAACCGGATCATTCAAGAGGGTCGCGAGGCGATGACCGACCCCTTGGCCAGGATCAATTTAAACAGCTTAACTAAATTACTAAAAGAGCTAGAGACGCCCAACTAGTCTGGTTTGAGAGCTTCTAAAGCAAAAGCCATGCGAGCATCAAATTGGTGGGTCAATTGGGTCCAATTAGCGTCGAGCTCGGCGAGTTTTGCCCTTTGGTGTTTAATCATCTTTTGAACCGAGTCCGGCGAGGGCGCTCCGCTGTGGGTCTTGGTTTTTAAGAGTTCCTTCGGATTGTTGAGCCGGTCCACCTGTTTTTGGTCGAGTTGAATCCGACCCTCAAAACCCGATTCTTGAATCGCCTGTTCCAGCCCTTTAAGGCTCATCACGTCGCCAGTTTGTGCCGAATATTTGACCGCCAGGCTTAGGATTTCGTAACAATCGCGGAAACTCAATTTAAATTCCTGGGCCAACCAATCGGCCCAATCGGCGGCATTAAGAAAGTCTTTTTTAGCTAACTCCTCCATCCGCCCCTGGTTTAGTGTCAAGGTCTCGATTACCCCGGTTAGGACCACGGGCGCGTCTTTAACCTCACGGAACAAGTCCATAATCAAATATTTAGATTGTTGGCTGTCGCGGTTGTAACCGGACATGGCCCCCTTTTGAATCCCCATTAACGCCACCAGAGTGCCAGAGGCTTGCGCCGCCTTGGCTCGAATCAATTCGGCAAAGTCGGGATTGCGCTTTTGGGGCATAATTGAGGACCCGGTGACAAATTGGTCGCTGATTTTAGCTATCCCGTAAAAGGGATGGGACCATAAAATCAGGTCTTGGCTGATTTGGCTCAAGCGATTCATCAAAACCCCGATGCTGCCTGCGATGCGGGTTTCCGCTTCGCCTCGGCTGGAGATGGCGTCTAAAGTATTTTCTTCAACTTGATCAAAACCCAAAAGCTCTGCCGTCCGTTCGCGGTTGATTGGCCAGCTAGTGCCGAACCCAGCCGCAGAGCCAAGGGGGGAACGATTGATTAACTCATAGTCTTTATTCATCGCCTGCAAATCCCGCAGCAAGCCCTGACTCCAGGCGGTCAACCAGTGGGCGGCGCTGGTGGGCATGGCCGGTTGATAGTGGGTAAACCCAGGCATAACCGCCTCGGTCAGATCTTGGGCACGCTCTAAAATACTCAAGGCTAGATTTATCACCGAAGCGGATAAATACAAAATTTCCCAGCGCAAATAAAGCCGCATGTCTGTAGCTACTTGGTCATTGCGGCTGCGTCCAGAATGGATCTTTTTGCCCGCCTCGATCCCGCAGGTATGGACTAGATAATGCTCTAGGTTTATATGGACGTCCTCTTTGGCGGGGTCCAGATCGAAACTGTCTAAATCAAGTTTTTCGAAAGCTTCATAAATCTGGCGGTATTCGTCCTTGCTTAACACCCCACATTCACAAAGCATTTTGGTGTGAGCCAGGTTGGTCCAAACATCCCAACCCAAAAGCTCCTTGTCTGCCATGGGCAAAGAAGTTACGTCGCGCCCGGCGCAGAATCGCAGGTTCGCTTCATCGGGGTTTCCTTCCAGTCGGCCACCCCAAACCTGATTTTTTTTTGCTTTTTTGCTCATATCTGCTACCATTTGCTTAGGCAAGGATCCGCACTCAAACTATAACGAATTGGCAGGGCTGGCAAGTTGGCTTAAAATGATTAAGAGATTGGACTTTAGGTGCTCGATCAGGTAGGGTCCCTAGCTTTAAAAGGGGGAGACCATGAAGTGGATCGGAATTGGGGTGGCTTTGATTAGTTTAAGCGGAATGGCATTAGCCGCGGACACCTTTCAAGTAGCGCAAAAAGACATAAAATTTAGCGTAGAGTACTTGGTGGTCCATCAAGGGGATAAGGTTGAGTTTCCCAATTTAGACACCGTCCACCACAATGTATTTTCTTTGTCTGAAACCAAAACCTTCGATTTGGGCAGTTACAAACAAGGCCAAAGTCGGGCGGTGGTGTTTGATAAACCTGGGATGGTAAAGGTGGAGTGCGCTATCCATCCCAGTATGAAAATGATTATCGAGGTCCGTTAAGGATCGGCAGTCAGGAATACTTCCTGAATAAACCGGCGACCCTGCAAAATGTCGGCAATGCTTTGGGCGTTAAACTGGCTAGAGTAAGGCCCGGCGTAAACGTACTCCATGTCGAAACTATGCCTTTTAGGCAACAGGACCATTTTCATGTCCACGTCAGGATATAGCTGGGCTAAGTAGGAACGCATTTGCACTGCACGGCGTTTGTCGGGGATATTGCCTAGACTGATACGCCACTTGCCTCGCACTGGGCGCATATGCCCAGGGGGGGTGTCGCGGGCGTGCCGGTCTAGATCGACCAGTTTATTTTCAGCCTGACTTTTGGTGAATAACTGGGCAGAGGCTAGCTCCCAATAAACAGTTTTGCGTTTGTAGTCTTTAACCAAATAGTCTAAGTGCAGCGCTTCCAACTCTTTAATTATTTGGAGGCGGCAATCTTCTGTCATACAGCCGCCCACCCGTACATAATAGAGTTGCTCTCCTTGTTGGGCCGTTATCGCAGGCTTGGGCTTAGGTTTCGGTTTTGCAGGCTCGATTTTGGGTAAGGGGCTCATGGCCGCAACCCGAAGCGCGTCTTCGTCCTCTTCAGAACTACCAATAAGAGCCGAGAATTTTTCGGTGACCATGCGCTGGATTCCGGCTAAGCCTCCGTAGGGGCTCAACTGCTCATTAAGAGGGGCCTGAAAATAATATCCCGCCCCTCCCAAGATCAGAACAAGAAAAATCAGCCAAAAAAGGCAGCCCTTTTTGGAGGATTTTGCCTTAGGCACAGGGGCGGTGGTCTTTTTTTTAATCTGAGGAGCCATTGGAATCCTAACGTATTCGAGCCATCTATACCTACTAATCCCTGCTAGGGCAAGGGATTGCCTTTTAAGGGGCAGGCTTGGATGTACAAGAAAGGTGCCAGCCTGACCTGTAGCCTTGGCTAGGCTGAGGTTTTTTAAGAGGTTGATCTTGATTAAAGTTTTTATGCCAGAAACCGATAAGGAGCTAACTAGGATTGTTAACCGGAGTCTAACATGAAAAAACTCTCCGCCTCCTCCGCCTTTTTGTGGTGCTTGTTGGGGGTAATTGGGCTGGCCCTTTTGGCGTCGTTGCATTTCTTTTCTGAGATGAACGACAATTATGTGCTGATAGCAAGAGGGTATGATCCCTATCAGCAGGTCACTGATAACTATCGCTTCCACCGTAGCAAAAAGGGACTGATTTTTTCGGTCTCCTTTTTGATTTCGGCGACTAGTTTTTTGGTGATGGTGCTACTGCCCAACGAGGAAGCAAAACGAGTCAAGCCGGTCCGCAAGGCGGCCCCCGTACCCGAAGGTGTGACCCCGCCCAAGGCTCAATCTGAATCAACCATCTCAAGCCCAATGCAAGGCGGAGTGGATGATAAGGACGAGGACCTTGAAACTACGGCCCTACCTGAACCCAGATCGAGAAGCCGCGAGCGAGAATCAGTGATCGAAGCGATCGAGGAATTGGACTTAGAAGATGTGGAGTTCGAAGGCGAGGTCGATATTACCGAAGGAGAAGACGACGTGGTTTACGGCTCTGGCGAGATTACCGCTGCGGCGCTAATCGACTTCGTTCACAAATATCCAGATTCGTCGTTAAAGTTCCTCTTCCGCCGAAAACTGGACGGCAAGCCTTTAAGCGCCGAAGAAGAAGATATCTATGCCGCCTGGGAGGCTCGAAGCCTCACCCGGGGGAAAATCAAACGCTATATCTTGCAGTTGATGGATTGGGAAGAGATGCCCAAGGAACCTCTCTACGAGATTTGGAAAAAGATCAGAGACCATATCTTCGAAAACTACAGTTAAAAAAAAGCCGCCGTCGGGCGGTTTTTTTTGCCTTAAATCTCTAATCCCTCAAACAACTTGGCCAGGGCCTTTAAAGAGACCTTGGCCGGAGTAAACAGAAGCTGTTTTTTTGAATCAGTCCCGGCCATTTGCTCCAAAACCCGAACCATCGCCTTTAAACTAGCGGCGCGGTTTTCTAAGGCTAAATAGGCTCCCAGTTCCAAACCAAGCCCTGAGCTTCGGCGGCGCTGAATTTGGGGAGTGAGGTCTAAGATGCTTTGGGCGCGGGCTTTGTAGCTGTGTTTGGTCCTTAATTTTTTTGCGGCTAAGGAGGCCGCGGGGGCTAGTTTATCCCAATGTTCCAACAAATCTCGGGCGCGTTGGACTAACTCCGATTCTTGGTAATCAAAATATTCCACTTCAGGGGTAAATAATTCCTCGCGGCCTGAATCCTTAATAGGATCCGTTAATAACAGCGCTCCCGAACCTAAAGCTTCGAAATACCGCATGTTTAAATCGCCTTGGATACTTTTGTTAAAGACCAATCTGGTTTGGGCATAAATCAGGTACAACTCTTCCATGCTCGCCCGTCCAAAAAAACTATTAGGAAAGGCCTCTTTTAGCCTAGCTACCATTGCGACCCGCTCTGGGTGGGCCCCTGGGTCTAGGGAGCCCACCAACGCGAGGTCATAGATTTTAGGCAGTTCTTCCTTAGGTAAAAGCGGAAGATCAAGGCCCAACGGGAGCCAACGAGCAACCAGACCAAGCGCCTCAAACGACCCCAAAAAGGCTTTTTGAGCGGCAAAAGTGAGATCGAAAAGTGGGGCTATTTGCAGGTGTTTTTTAATCCCAGTGTGGTTGTCGATAGCGTACCAAGCAGTTGGGCAACTAAACCGCTCCAGGCCTCTGGGGAAAAGCTTCATAGTTCCCCCTTCTATAAAAAACACCAAGTCCGGCTTAAATTCGTGGAGTTCGCAAAACTCAAACGCCTCAAAATCGCGTTCCACCAAGGAGGCTCCCGGCAGACCCAGACTACCTACATCGGTGGCGATTAATAATTCTGCCCCAGCACTTAAAAAACCACGCGCCAAGCATTCGGCGGTGGGCTGATTTTTCATTGAAGAGATTAAAAATACCTTTTTCATGGGGTCCCTTTGCCCAACAATTCTCTGATTTCCTTAAACTGGACCACTTTAAGCCCTAAAACTAGTGCACCAAACAAAGCCAAGGCAGCCAGCGATTGCCAGGCGAGGCCAAAGGTGACTAGAAACTTATTTTCTAACTCAATGGGGATCAAGGGGAAGAGATACCAAACCACCAAAGCCGCCAGCAGGAGCCGCGCCAGCCAATACATCCCCCGGCCCCAGTCGGCCCAACTTTGCTGGTTTTTTAAGGCCCCTAATAAAAGCACCGTCGAAAGGCAAAGGTTTAAGCTGGTGGCTACAGTCATATGATATACCGCCCAATCAACCCGCTGGAAATAAAGGGCCAACCACAAAAACGTCACCCCCGAAAGCCCATTGGCGAGGCTCGCCCAAAAATGCGCCTTGGCTAATTTGAGGGTAACCAAAACCCGGCTAAAAAGGGTAGTTAACCCGGCGGGAATGATGGCTACCGAAAGCGCCCTAAAACACAGGTCTGTCAACTCTAAAGCCCGATCATCAAAGGCTCCACGGGCATAGATTAGGTAGATTACCGGCCTAGAAAAAACCCAACAAAGTACAGATATTCCAACTAAAACCAGACTTAAGTGGCGGGCGCTACGCAGGGTTAGTTGGTAAATACCACTCCAGTCCTGGGCCTCGACCTGATCTAAAATCTTGGGCCATAAGACCGTGATTAAAGCGACGACCAGAATATTTTGGGGAATCTGGCTTAAGGACATCCCATATTGATAAGAGGAGACCCAGCCGGGCCCGAAAAAAGTCAACGCCCGGTTGGCGTAAACTAGATATAGGTTAGAAAGGAGGTGGCCCACGATTAAGCTAGACCCCATGGCCACAAAGGCGGCCTCGGCGCGTGGTTTGGCGGTTAAATAGAAGTGGAAACCTATTTTGTTCAGTTCTTTTATTTGCAAGCCCCAAAGTAGCAACCAGCCCCCAAGGGCTCCGGCAACTAAAGCAAAGATCCCCCAGCGCTCGGCTAAAAGGACCAAGGCGGTGATGCTTCCCAAGGTACCAAAGATGCGGCCTAAATGTTGGAATAGATATCGTTTAAAGCTAATCAGCAGACTCCCCATGACTTCGGCCAAGGGCATCAGGAAAATTAAGGGGCTTAAGAGCACCATAAAGCGCCCCACCTGTTCTAGGATAGCCTCTTGACCGGGGCTAATCACTAAGCTGGCAATCCCTTGGGGCCATAAAAGTGCTAAGCCTGTAGAAGCCAAACAAAACAGTAGCATCAAGTTTAACTTAGCCCCAAAATACCGTTCTCCGGCTGTTTTGTCGGCGGCGTAAGCCGAAAAAAAGAGCGGGATCATTGCGTCTCGGGCGGGCGCCATAAAAACCACTAAGAGATTAATCGCGGCCATCGAGACCCAGTAAGCGTCCATCTCGGCAGTCGCCCCAAAATAATAGGACAACAAAATCTGGTTAAAAAAACTTAAAGGGTAACTAATAAAGCTGATCCCAACCAGTTTAAAAAACCCCTTTTTGGCGCTCATAACAGGCCCTCTAAGGTTTCCCAGAATTCTTCGGCGGCTCCTTTTAGGTTATTAGGATCGGCTAAATCAAAACCAAAGCTGGTGGCCCCGACTTGAGTGTTGGTTTCCAGTTTGCAGCCGCAAAGCGCAGCCTCGACCACCACGCGCCCTTGAGGCTCCGGCCAGCGGGGCTTAAAAACAAAGGTTTGGGCGCGGTTCATCAAGCGGGGGATCTCTTCGTAAGGGACCTTGCCGTGCCAGGTTCCGAAGGCCGGTGGCTCCTTGCCTACAGTTGCCCCGATTAGGTGTAGGTCCTCGTTTTCATATTCCTTTCGCAAGGTTTCCAGCCCCTTAGCCTCGCCCAAAGCCCCCACAAAAAGGTAGGGAATATCCCTTTTAAGACCTTGGTTTGTAAAACGTTCCCAGTCGATTAAAGGGCGTAGCACAAAGCAGGGGGTGTCGATTTGTAAAATGTGGGTCACCTGTTTTTGGTGTAAGGGGCTTACAAAACAATTTAACTTAGATTCGCGGTAAACCTGCTGAACTAAAGGGTTTTTGGCAAAACAACCACGGCCCCAATCACCTGACTTGAGGTTGCGTTTAAGTTTAAGGGGCGATTTATGGGGGCAAGGGTCCTGGGTTTGGCCGTTGCAGGGGAGGTAGTCCAGATTGCAACAGTCCACATAGGCGTTGTCAAAGTGGACAAAGGGCTGCTTTATCGCCCTAGTGATCCATTGGGGGGGCAAATGTTTTAGGCTAGTTGGGCAGTTAAATAGGTCGGCTAAAAAACATAAATCAGCTTCCTTGTGCCGTTCTTCTTGAAAAGGGCTGGCGCTACTGATCTTGATCTGATGCCCGCGACGTTGGCCTAACTCTAAAAGTTGACTTAATACCTGCTCGCCGCCGCCGTGGTGGGCTCTGGGGTCCAGATGCGCTAGGTAGTCAATTTTCATGGCCTTTGTGGTTTGAGGGATATCCCCTTCTACCCTTACCTGCGGGGGAGGTCAATTTATTGGAACAGAGTTGGGGGGACATATGTTCAGAAAATACTTGACTCACGGGGTACATATGTTCTATTCCTTGAGAAACCAAGGAGGGCCCTATGGAGATGACCAAAAAGCAACAGGTGATATTTGACTATATCATCGAATATATCGAAGACCACCAGTATCCCCCGTCTGTGCGTGACATCGCCGCTCACTTCGATCTGGCCAGCGCCGGAGGGGTGCATAAACACTTGAAAAATCTGGTGGAGAAGGGCTTTATCTCGCTCGATCCAAACGTCTCGCGCTCCATTCGGGTGCTAAAAGGGGCTGGAATTGTGAGTCCAGAAACCACCTTTAATCCGCAAACCGTGGAGTTGCCCCTAATGGGCAGTGTGGCCGCCGGGCAACCGATTGAGCATTATTTAGAAAACGAAACCATGACTCTGCCTGAGTTTATGGTCCGCCGCCCTGATCGAAGCTACCTGCTGAAGGTCCGAGGAAATTCGATGGTCGAGGAATCGATTTTAGATGGCGATTTGGTTATAGTGGAGAGACAGGATCACGCCAATAACGGCGAAATGGTGATTGCCATGGTGGACTACAAAGAAGCCACACTCAAACGCTTCTACCATGAAGGCAAACGGGTTCGCCTGCAACCGGCCAACTTCGATATGGAACCCATCTACGTGGACACCAACCGAATTTCGATCCAAGGCATAGTCAAAGGGGTTCTGCGGAGTTATTAAGTTTGGGCCTTTCTGTTTGCCCGCCAAGTTGTTTCTGCCAGCAGGGCACGAGAATCGGGCACCTGCTGATTAAGGTCGTCTGTCTTAAGTCTCCCACGAAAGGGCGATTTCGGCCAAGAGGCGGGCACCGACACCAGTCGCCCCTGATTTGGGGTAATAGGGAATGCGCTCGGCGCTCCATGCGGTGCCTGCTATGTCTAAATGGGCCCAAGGGGTTTTACCTACAAACTGTTTCAGGAAAAGCCCTGCCGTGATCATCCCGCCGTGGGGGCCACCCGCGTTTTTAAGGTCCGAAATGGTTCCTTGGATATCTTTTTCATAGATCTCTGCGTGGGGCATTCGCCAGACCGGGTCTCCGGTGACTTGGGCCGCTTTTTCAATCCGTTTGGCCAGGGGCTCTGAATCACTTTGAAGCCCTGAATGATAATGCCCTAAGGCAACCACACAGGCTCCGGTCAAGGTAGCAATGTCGATCACCCAGTCTGGTTTGTATTCCTTGACCCCCCAGCTTAAGGCGTCCGCCAAGATCAGCCGACCTTCGGCGTCTGTATTGAGGATCTCAACGGTCTTGCCATTAAAGGCGGTGAGCACGTCTCCTGGTTTGTTGGCCTTGCCGTCAGGCAGGTTTTCTGAGGTGGGAATCAGGGCGATAATATTAATCTTGGGTTTAAGCTCCGCAATAATCTGCATCGCCCCAATCACTGCTGCCCCGCCACACATGTCATGTTTCATCTCATGCATGTTGGCGGCTGGCTTAAGCGATATTCCGCCCGCATCAAAGGTAAGCCCTTTACCCACCCACATCAAGGTAGGGGCGCCCTTATCGCCTTGGTATTCAATCACATTTAAAAAAGCTGGTTGATCCGAACCCTTAGAAACCCCCAAGAGGCAACCCATCCCCAACTTGCCCATTTGTGCTTCGGTCAGCCGTTTGTATTTGAGGCCGTAAGCCTGGGACATGGATTGAGCGGCTAGGCTAAGATCACTAGGGGTTAATTTGTTGGCAGGGCGGTTGCCCAAATCACGGGTCAATCTGGTGCCTTCTGCCATAACCCAAGCCCGATCCAGGGCCTCGCCCAAGGATTTTTTACGGCTTCCTAAAATCGTTAGCCGTTTGAACTTATTTTTTTTGGTGTCGTCCGTTTTGTATTCTTCATACTGATACTGGCCTAAGAAAAAGCCTTCCAGAAATGGCCCAAAGCCGGTAAGAATGGGGTGTTCTTGATCTTCTGGCAACAGCAGATGAAGCTCGGCGAAGTCGGGATTGATCAACTCTTTACCCAAGAGCGCCCCCAACTCGCGAGGCTCCGGTTTTTTACCCAAGCCCACCAGAAATACCCGTTCTAAACGGGGATGTAGAATTTTATACACCGCTGACTTGGCGCCAAATTCAGGCAGCTTGAGTAGCTGGGTTAACTCTTCGGTCAGGTCTGTAGGCCAGTCATTGGGAAGGGCTAAATGTTTTTTGGCGTCGAAAAACAAAACCAAATTAGGCTGAACCTTAGGCTTGGTGAAGCGGATCTTCATGATGGTTTAATAGTAAGGAGTTGTCATTGAGGCCCAAATGGGACGAAGCCAGTATTGATCAGGCTTACAAAACACAAATTGATCGGTTGCAAGACCTGTTGGACCAAGCGATGACGCTGGGTCTTTGGCCCTTGGCACAAAAGTGGGGGGTCTTGGACCGGTATTACCGATTGGCGCAGATGCTCGAAGAGGAGCTTTTGCTCCAATGGAAAATCAAAAATGAACAAGGGATGGATGGGCTGCTTAAACATCAAGCCCGGTTTTTGGGCCAAACCTTGCGAAATCCCAAAGGGCTTTTGGCGGCTTGGGCTAAGCTGCGCCAAGCCATCATCTCTGTTTCTCCTAGGATGCAAGGGAGCCCGTGGAGTGCCTTCCTCTTGGATCAAGTGGCTGACTACGCCTGGGTTAAAAAGCTGGGACTGGAGCCCAAAATTCTGTTGGCCCATTGGTTTACGCTGCATCAGCTTGACCCCCAAGAATTACTCATCGGCCTCTTTAATCTGGTGGAACTCGGTGCGCAATCCAGGCCGGAACTGCCCGATCTGGCCCCCCAAATGGAGGGTCCAAACCTGCCGTTGGGTCAACTAAAAGGTCTCTTTGAGCAACCCCTAGATCAGGCTTGGGCGCGGCTTGAGGCCTTTTGGGGCCTTTGTTGGGGTGGGGCCTTGGCTCATGGGGCTGCCTTCTTGTTTGGCCAAGATACTAAAGGCCGCTGGGCTTTGCAAGGCGAAGTGCCCCAAAAAACCTGTCGCTTTGAAGACCTCTTTGGTTTAGAGAGCCAGTTGGCCAGGGTGCAGGCAGAGGTAGAGCGGTTTTTAAAAGGGGAACGACCCGAACATATTCTGCTTTGGGGCGCCAGAGGCATGGGTAAGTCAAGCACCGCGCTGGCTTTACTCGATGCCTATTCTGGCCGAGGGCTTCGCTTGGTGGAGATGGCCCAACGAGATATTGCGCATCTAAACCAACTATTCCCCCTGATTGCCGGGCGGCCAGAGCGATATGTATTGTTTTTAGACGACTTTGGGTTAATTCCTGGCCAAGGGGATTTTAAAGCGTTGAAAAGTGTTTTTGAGGGCAGCCTGCAACAATTGCCTTCTAACTTGATGTTGCTGGCCACTTCAAACAAACAAAGCTTGGTCAAGGAAGAACGGCTTGACCTAAACCTCCCAGAGAACCGCCAAGCCGAAGATGAGCTTCGGGCCTTAGGAGACCGATTTGGGATAAAGATACACTTTGACCGCCCGGTGTTTAGTGAACTTAAAGATTTGTTTGATTTTATTGCTAAACGGCAAGGGCAAACACCCACGGTCGAGGCCTGGGCACAATTTCAACGCTTTGCTCAAACGAACGGACACGATAAACCTTCGGCGAGGACGGTCGAACAGTTTTTGGCTAGATCGTGATCCGCTGGTTGCTTTTTTTGGGCCTCCTGTGGCCAAGTCTTTTGTGGGCCGACCCGACCCCTATTGAGCAGCTCAACCAAATCCGTGCCCAAGCGGGACTGGTTCCCTTTCGCCGCAACCCTCTGCTGGACCGGGCCGCGTTGGCTCATGCAGGTTATGTCGCTTATAACCGCGAGCCCCGCCATGAGGAAACCCCTGGCGCCCAGGACTTCACCGGGGTAACCCCCTATGATCGCGCCAAACGAGCCGGGTTTACCGGGGTTTCTTTAGCCGAAAATCTGAGCCAAGGCCAGCAAGATTGGCAGCAAAGTCTAAGTGGACTAATGGCGGCGATTTATCATCGCAATGCCTTCTTGGCCCCTGACCTAGATGAGTTGGGTATAGGCCGGGAGGGGACGGGAGAGCGGACCAGTTTTGTATATTTAATGGGCCGTCAGGGCCCGAGCCCTAGTGATCAACCTGCCTGGGTTTGGTGGCCGGTCGAGGGAGGGGAGGTGCCGCCCGCTTTTTTTGAAGAAATCCCTGATCCCCTGCCTGACCTTTCGGTTTCTGGTTATCCGGTCTCGATCCGCTTTAATCCAGAGCAATTCGCCAGCCCGCCAAAGTTACTCGATTTTAGATTGTCCTCGGGCGGGGTTGCGGTGACCGAGACCCGAATTTTGACCGCCCATAATGATCCCAATGGGATATTAGATAAATTTAGTTTTGTGTTGTTCCCATTAAAACGGCTGGAATGGGGTCAAGTTTATAAAGTGGAAGCCCAGTTTGACTTTGGTTCGGGAGAAACCAAAACTTTAAGCTGGAGTTTTAAAACGGAACTGACCAAAAATCGATTGGTCCAGATCGCCGGCAAAGGCGAATGGTTGGGGCTGGAAAAGGGGGAGGCTTATAGCCTATACTTACCCCCCGATCTGGCCAGCCCCTATATTGGGGAGGTCCACTGGGAAGGGGTTGAGGGGAACGATGCCAAGCTGGTCTGGGAGGACAAAAACACCTTAACCGTTATCCCTAAAGGCAAGACTTGTGGGCGGCTGCGGTTTTATTTTGGGCCAGAACGGGGTTTTTGGGTAACCCTAATGGGACCAGGCGAAACCACCCCTCCTTCACCTCACCCACCTGCTTGCAAACCCTCTGAATTAAAAGGTTTACCTGATTTTAAAGTCAAAGGAGGCGAAATTATACAGCTAAAGAGTGGGCAGCTAGCATCGGTTCAATTGGCCGAGTCCTTAGCTTCGGTTAGTCCGATAAGATGGAGCTTTCCCGCGGGAGTGAGCGTCGATTTTAAAAGGATTGGAGAGGTTCATCTGAAGATTGGGGCCTCTGGCCCCCCTGGTTCATCAGTAGAATTTAAGCTCGGAGACCAAGCCAACTTTGTGATTCAGTTGACCCGCTAGTTTGGCTCTATCAGCGATTCTAGGTAAGGGCTATAAAATTATTTTTACTAGCTAAATGTTAAATAGTATGCTAACCGAAGGCAGTAACTATTAAGTCAACCAACTCTACTGCAAATAGGCTATGTCGATCAAATCCAAAATTTTTATTGCGATGTCATTGATCTTGATTCTGCCCTTTGTGGTTTTAGACATTATTGATTACAACCACGAACTGGCCGAGGTAACCGAGCGAATCAAGGTGCAGATTAAAAATGTGGTGCGGATCAATACGGTCACCAACCAAGCCTTTATGTGGAGCCGGGCGGCCATGCGGGACCGGCTTGGGGATCACTTTTATCAGTTGCCCGAAAATATTCAAAACGACTTAATTATGGTGGGGGCGGATGGATTAGACGTGACCATGGAGATGTTAAACCAAAGTTTGGAAGACACGGTTATCTGGTATTCTTGGGGCGAAAAGATTGCCACCTACATCGAAAATCGGGGTGACTATACCTATACCCAACTCCCAAAAGACAGTTTGGACCGTAAAATTTTGGCTGAAGGAGGTGAGTTTTATGGGGTGGTCTCTTGGGATGGAGACCCGGAGATGTACAAACCTGGAACCCAGGTGTTTAGGGGAGTGTTTGGGGTACGAATCCTGGATAAAACTCCAGTCGATTTACGTGGGCGCGAGATCGAATTTATGGCGGCTTGCGCTAGTTGCCATTTAGTTGACATGGGGGTGGACCCTGAAAAAACCATGGCCGTGGTTTCGGTAGCTTTCGACATGGAACACACCTTAGCTAACGCCAAAAAGAAACTGATTGTTAGTATCATTACGGTCAGTCTGATGATTGTGGCGATTTTGATGGTGTTGCTATACCTGCTTAATCAAATGATATTTAAGCCGATTAAGGCGCTTGAAGATAGTTTTAGAGACATTGCCCAAGGAGATGGAGACTTGACCCAACGATTGCCAGTGACCCGTCGGGACGAGGTGGGGCGGGTCGCAGATCTGTTTAATCAATTTATGGGTAATATTCAAAAGGTGATTAACGATATTGATGGCACCGCCAACACTTTGGCGGCCTCATCTGAAGAATTGCACGCCACCTCAACCCAGATTGAGCGGACAACCAGGGAGGTTAATGAATCAATTGAGGGCTCTAACGACCAACTCCGAAGAACCACCGCCGATATCCAGCAAATGGCCACCAGTATAGAGCAGATATCAGGCAAAGTGAGTCAGGTACAGCAGATAAGCGTCCAAGCATCTAAAGACGCTCAAACAGGCACTGAATCGGTAGCTAGCAGTAATAAGGCTATCGCCAAAATCGAAGAATCTTCAAAGCAAATCTTGGGGATTATGGATGTAATCAACCAAATATCTAATCAAACCAACCTGCTTTCTTTAAACGCCGCTATTGAGGCCGCCAAGGCCGGGGAGTTGGGCAAAGGGTTTGCGGTGGTTGCCGATGAGGTTCGAAACCTTTCTGGGCGCAGTGCGGACGCTACCCAAAAGATTCAGCGGCTGATGGAAGTTAGCTATGCTAACGTCTATGAAGGCACCCAGGTGATTGCGCGGACCGGCAAGATTTTAAGTGGGATTATTGATCAGGTTTCAAAAATCAGTGGTCATATCAATGAAGTAAATCAAGCGGTGAACCAGCAATCGAACGCGACCGGCTCCTTAGCCAAGGCCGCGCAGGACCTAAGTCAAAACAGTCAGTCCAATGCCCAGGCAATTAGGGAGCTTTCTAAGGCGATTCGGGAGGTGGACGCTACCACGGAAGATTTAAGCCACATGGCGGACAAACTCAAGGCCCAGGTCAATACCTTTAAAACCTAGGCTTTCTCGCTCTATTTTAAAAAAAAGCCCCTTCATTGGGGCTTTTTTTTGTCTAAAAATTTCAAGTTTTTTATTCCCCTGCCGATAAGGAACTAGGCAAACAAAATACTCAAATACCCATGGCGGTCTTCGGGCCGCTAGCCAACTTAAAAAAACAGGAGCGGTGATGGAAAGGGATATCCAAAGAATCCGGGAAACCCTGGCGCAGATGATTCAGCTTAGCGTGGTTACCGAGCGAAGTTACCGGATGTCGGTCCGCGAACTAGGAGCGTTTTATCTAAACGGCACCAGCCGGTCTGAACAAGGGGAAGTGGATTTACTTTGGGAATATGAAGACGGACGCCCGATTCGGGTGAATCGGGAAAACAGCGAGCTAGTTGTGGCCGAATACTTTGAACGTTTAGGTCTGGAATTGGTTTTACCTCCCACTCCAGATCCGATCCTACAAAAAACCTGGAGGTTGGCGTGAAGATCGAAGATAAAAAGGCCAAACCTTTCGCCGAGCCTAATCGAGACGAAATCGCCGAGGCGTTAACGAAATTTTTAGCCAAGGGTGGGCGGATTCGCAGGGAAGAACCGCTGTGGATCGAAGAAGAGCGAGGGGCTGATTTTCAGCCTAAGAACTAAAAAAACCGGCGCAGGCCGGTTTTTTTTTAGCTTTAAAGTACATCCATAAACGCAGAAACCGAAAACACCGCCTTGCCTAATCCTGGTTCCCCGTATCCTGGAGGCGGGGGGAGGTGGTATCTGGCAACGGTTTCTTTAAACTGCTCCAAGAGATAGACATAATATTCTAGCGGAGCGGCCTGTTGATTGCCTAAAAAGCTGGTGGGCTCTGGGCACCAGGTGGTGAATCGGGGCATAATCCCTTTGGACATAAAAAAATCGAGCCCTAAAACCGTTGAATCTACCGCCTTTTTTGGGTCAGTAAACCCATAAGGTTGGGCCATCTCAACCCCACCGACAAAGTTGGGGATAACCCGGGAAGGCCCAAAAACCTCCGCTGATTCCACAATCCGCCGCATCCAGTTCTCCCTACCCACAAACCGCTCTTTACCCGGACAAAGTCGCACAAATAGTTCAGGGTCCCAGACCTCATAGTTAGGATGGTAGATGCTCACCCCACCTTCGTCTTTGAGGCGTTGGCAGTCTTTTTTTTCAAAAGCCTCGACGACCGCCTTTAGAATCCAACGCTGGCCGAACCGTTCGCTAATCGCTTTGGCGTAATCCAGATAAAAATCCAACTCCCCTTTTCCTGACAACTGGCCTGTGATGCTGCCCCCGGTTAGGGTTACCGCTTGGGTGACTTGGGCTTGATCGAGTTGGTTGATTAGCTGTAGCGCCTCCAAAATATCGGCGCTATTTTTGATCCCCGTATATTCGCGGCCAGCCTTTTTTTGTTGGCGATAGTTTTCGTTAATATCGCAAAACTGGCACTCTTCCTCTTTGCCCCAATATTGGCAAAGTCGGTAAACAGTTAAGTAAATCAGGTAGCCCCACTCTAATACCGGGGCGATTTCGCTGATTTTTTTGCCAGAGGAGAGGGGAGCTTGGTAAAAGGGAGGGACCGGATGATACTCCACCTCGGACAGGGGCTTGCCTTCTAAGGCCAAAGTCAATTTGCCTTGGATCAGCTCGACTTGATAGGGGCTTTTTGGGGCCAAGCGGACGTTAAAGATCGTTGGTTTTAGCGCCCAAGTTCCCCCTGAAAACCGCACCTCTTCTGGGGCCGTGAGTAGATGCTCCCCCGCCTCTTCTAGTTCTTCTAGGGTTGCCAGATCGAAGCTAAAGATAAAATAGTCTTTTGGTTTAAACCCGGCGGCAACCAACAGGCTATCTTTAGAAAAACCCACCCCAAGGCGCAGCACGTCTTGCTTGATAATTGCCTCTTTGGGGACGCTAGGGTATTGTTCAGAAAGGCTTTCGATTTGGTCCCAGCGGCTCACGGCTCTTCCTTGGCCAGGGCGGCCCGATAGTTGGGGAATTCGAGATTAAAACCTATTGATTTTAATCTACTAGCGCCAATCACTCGACCTGGGGCCGAGGCATAACCGCTTCTAGCCAAAAATCCAGGTTCTGTGACCATCTTAACCCCTGCCCAATTCGGTTGTTTTAAGAGCCACAAGGCTAGTTCTAAACTCTCTGCTGGTTCCTCATCTAGGGCGTGCAGAGGGCTGGGACAAGGGGTCGTTAAAGCCAGCCGGCAAATCGCCGCTAGGTCGCGCACCTCAATTCGGTGAATCCGGCCCGAATCTGCTGGGATGGGCAACCCTTGGCGGAGTCGCTGGGCTATCCCCCGTCCAGGTCCATATATCGCGGCTGGGCGGATAACGGTTAAATCAAAATAGGGACCCAAAGCCTGCTCGGTAGCCCAACGTAAGCAACCTTTGGGACTATCAGGCTGAGGTGGGGTAGTTTCATCGTAAAAACCGGGCTGGTTGGGAAATACCCCGGTGCTGGATATATAAACCAACCGCTTGAGACCGGGCCGGTGCCGACTCATCCAGTCTCCCCATTCTTGCACCCGGCACTTTTCTTGAGCCAGATCTTCGAGAATCGGAGGGATGGTTAAAACCAACCCGTCTGCCTTCAAAGGCAAGGCCTCCCAGGTTTTGGGTTGGGCCCAGTCAAAACCCACCCAATCGCCGATAAACGAGGCCGGTTTAGAGCCGTGACCCGCCCCAAAACTGCCAGACCCCCAACTATATCTTTTATAGAGCCATTGCCCTAGGTAACCCAGGCCTAAGACCCCTAAACGGAAGTCGGTCAACCTACAAGACCTCTAACAACTCCACCTTGAAAACCAATACCGAGTTGGGCTCGATGGGGCCCATACCGCGGTCGCCGTAGGCAAGCTTGGCGGGGACGTAAAGCTCCCACTCTGAACCAGCAGTCATCATCATCAGGGCTTCGGTCCAACCAGGGATTACGCCGGTCACAGGGAAGGTCGCAGGAGTACCCCGTTTGTAGCTTGAGTCAAAGACGGTGCCGTCGATCAGCTTGCCTTCATAATTGACCTTAACCTTCGATTCGGTTGTGGGCTTGGCCCCTTTGCCGGTTTTGACTACTTTGTATTGCAGCCCCGACGCGGTTACCTTAACTCCTTTATTCTTTTTATTGGCTTCTAGCCACTTGTTGCCTTTTTCGATATTGGCTTTGCCCATGGTTTCTTGTTGAGCTTTTTGTTTGGCCATCATTTTTTCCCTAAACGCATCCATCACCTTGCGCATCGTCTCCTCGTCGAGTTTCGGTTTGCCGTTTTGGGTCCCGTCTTCTAGCCCAGCGGTCAAAGCGGCTAAATCTAGGTCGATAGATTGGCGCTTTAGATTCGAACCCATCTGGAATCCAATAATATAACTCACCTTGGAGTTTTCATTTTTTAGGTCGGGATCCTTGGCCCAAAGGTTGGAGGCAAAAAGGGCGAGGGTCACAAACAACAATAGTTTTTTGAACATGGTTGATCCTGTGGATTCGAAGTGACTGTAAGGCCCTTAGCTTTGCCGGTTTGCTCCCAGTTGTAAAGGAGAAACGGCCCATAACAAACAAAGCGCAGCGGGCCATAAAACCCAAGGAAACAGTTCAGTATAAACCTGTGCCTCCTTGGTTTGCCCCTGGGCCTCTGCAGGGTGGGACAAAAAATCTCGGTAGATTTCAGCCATATCGACCCGCTTGAGTTCGGCGGGGATATACACACCGCCAGTCTGGCGGGCGATTTCGTTTAAGGTTTTTTGGTCGAGTCGGCTAAGCACGGGCTGGCCATCTTTTTCGGCTCCAGGCACCAAGGTACCCCGAGGGTCGCCCAAACCTAGGGTATGCACAATCACCCCTAGTTTTGCGGCCTCTTTAGCGGCCTCTAAGGGCTCTGATTCTTGGTCTTCGCCGTCGGTAATCAGGAGCAGTTCGCGGGTGTGGTTGGAGGGGTCAAAAAACAGCATCTCTAAGGACACCCTGATTGCCTCGCCTAAGAGGGTTCCGCCTCGATGGAGGCTTTGTGGGTCCGTTTGAGCGAGGGTATTTGAAAAATAATCGTAGTCTAAGGTTAGTGGCACCAAAAGCTTTACCTCGCCTGCAAAACCAATCAAGGCCACCCGTTCTCCAGAAAGCGAGCCCAAGAGGTCACTGATCATCCCCTTAGCCCGCTCTAAGCGGTTGGGCCTTAGGTCTTGGGCTAGCATAGACTTGGAGAGGTCTAAAAGAATTACCAAATCGCGCCCTTTCTTCTGGGCCATAACGCTCTGCGGGTCCCCTTGAGGCCGCATCAATGCCAGAAGCCCCAAGAGTAAAGCAGCCAGGGGCCATAGTAATTGGGTCTTGGCTGGGCGTCTTTTAAGCTTTAGTGGCCGTTTTTTAAAAAACAGCCAGCCCAAAATTCCAAGCCCCAACCATAATCCTAAACCCAGAGCCCAGCCAGGGTGACTAAATCCAGAGATCATAACCAAGCCTGCATCAATTTATCCCCGGCCCAGACCATTCCCAAGCCTAATAATACTTGGGCCCCGATGTTGGCTAGTCCGTTAATCGTCATGCCACTCTTAAAAAAACTGTAGGTTTCTAGGCCAAAGGTGCTGAAGGTGGTCAGACTACCTAAAATCCCGGTTACAAAAAAGAACCATGCAGTCGAACCGGCTAGTTCCTTGGCTTGGAACCAAGCGGCTAGGGCCCCAATGATTAAGCAGCCCAATAAGTTAACGCTTAAGGTGCCTACCGCCACCAATGCGCTCGGGAAATTTAGGTTGGCCCAGGCTTGTAAATAGTAGCGGGCCACCGCTCCAGCAAAGCCGCCAAGTCCAATGGTTAAGATGGGGTGCATAGGTTCCTTCAGTCGATTTTTTTTAAGTAAATTAGGCTCAAAGTCAGTTCCAAGGCCAGCAAGAAAAGGCCAAAGGCGAGGGGGGTCGCATAATATTCTTGGTAAACCATCCTTTTTTCGGCGAACGGGGTTTTTTCGAGTTCGTCGATCTTCTTGTACACCTCGATTAGAGCTTCACCGGTGCTTACCTTAAACATTTCCCCACCTGTGAGGTGGCTGGCCTCTTCGATTAGGCGGGTGTCTAAAATGGGGTTATTAAGTCTAAACAAATTACCCAACATCCCTCCCCGGGACGGGTCAGATACAATAGCAATGCTGTAAAGCTTGATTCCGTTGGCCTGTGCCAGCTTGGCTGCCTCTTTAGGATCGAGGCCACCAGGGGTCTGTTGGCCATCGGTTAGCAGGATCATTATTTTAGACTTAATGGCCAATTCGGCTTCCCCTTGGCGGCCAAGCAGGGCCTGATAACTAATCATCCGCAAGCTGGCCATATGCAGAGCATCGCCGATCATCGTGCCGTCTTCATAGCGGGCGGCGGGCTCGATCCCTTGAGCGAAATGGACCAGACTTTGGTGGTCCGTTGTCAGCGGGGAGATTTCATCGGCAAACCCGGCAAAGCTAATCAATCCAATCCGGTCATTAGACCGTCCGGCCAATCCTTTATGGTCACCTAAAACAAAGTCCGCAAACACCGCCTTAACTATGTCTAACCGGGTCTCCTCCTGGCCAAGAAAAAGCATGGGGTCGAGCATACTCGAACTTTTGTCTAAGATCATCATAATCGCCATTCCTGGCTGATAACTCTGGACCGCCTGTTCACCAGAGCGAGGGCGGGCCAGGGCGAGGCAGATCAAGCTAAAAGCCAAAAGTCGAAGCCAGGGCTTGTAACGCTGGATCAAGACCTTAGGCCCCCTTTGGGCGGCCATTAGTGGGGATAAAGCAGGCACCGCCAGATTGGCCGGAGGGGGTCGGCGGCGGTTGAGTAGCAGGAAGATTAGATAGAGCCCAAATGCAGCTAGCGCCCAAGGCCAAGCTTGGGGATCAAATTCCATGGTTCTCTCCAGCCTCAATAAATCCCTGCACTTGCGCCAGAGCCTCCCTGCTTAGTTCTTGGCTGGCTTCGAATTGGGCAAACTTCACTTGATCCGCCAAATGCAGATAGGCGTCAAACCAATCTCGCTCCGTTTTCGAGAAGGTTTTTACCCTTTGCGCTTGGTGCAAAAATTCCTCAGTGGTTTGACCCTGAATAGGCAATAAAAATTGGTCACTAAGGTAATCTTTGAGGCAGTGGGACAGGGCGAAGTGAAACTGGGCCGGGTCTTGCTCAATCAAGGGTTCAATCTCGGCTAAGTGATTCATAGCCTTGGCCCTGGGGGTTAGCGGGCTCGCTTTAATCGGGCGTGGACCCCTTGGGGACCAGAGGAAATATAAAGGGAGGCTAAGGTAACAAAGACTCAAGGCCCCAATGATCCAGCCCGCTTCAAACTGCGGTGGGATTGGGGGCGCGTAGGGGCGAATTTCTGGGGGAGTTGCGGGGGCGGCAACTGAATAGGTTTGAGGCATTGACTGGGATAAACCCTCACCTAGGTCGGTTGGGTAGTGGAGGTTCAAGGCAGGTAACCTCACCTCTCCAGGTTGGCGGGCCCAGAGGTTAAAGGTGAAACGCTGCGCCCAAAGGTCTCCCTTGAGGAACCGCTCAAAACGGGGGCCTTCGATTAGATAGGGTAACTCAGGCAGAGGGTCTAATTTGATATCGACCGCTGGGCCATAGGCGGTTATCTCCCAAACCTGGGGCTCAAAAAGCCCTGGGTGGGGTTTTAGCAGGTGGGTCTCAACGGTAATTGGGCTCGCCCCCAAGCTCCCTGCCCAAAATCCAAAAAGTATAACCCATCCCCATTTCATCGGCGGCGGCCCCTTTTGAGGAAAAACCGGGTCAAGGTTTTTTGCAGATCCTCGCCTTCTGCTAATTTAAGATAGTCCGCCCCTAACCCTGTAAAAAACCGGGATCGGTCCTCACTAGGGGTTTGTGGCAGAAGGTCTGTATCGATCAAAACCCGTTGGCCCGTCTCTAGGTCTTCGACTTCTAATAGCCCCATGCCTTTAAGCTCGTTTAGCTGCGCCGCCCCGGTCTCGATGGCGACTAGGTCTTGTTTTTTAGCGAGGTGTCGCAGGGGCTTTTCATAACCTTCAGGCGAGATAAAGTCGCTAAGTACAAAAATCACCCCTCGGCGCTTGAGGGCGTGGTTGCAATATTCGAGTGCCCCTTTTAGGTCGGTTCCCTTGTGTTCTGGCTGGAAATACAACATTTCTCGCAAGAGCCGCATCAGGTGTTTGCGACCTTTTTTAGGCGGGATAAATAGCTCAATTTGATCGGTGAACACCAGTAGGCCTAAGGCGTCATTCTTGCGCAGTCCAGAAAGACCAATAGTCGCCGCCACTTCCACAGACTTTTGGTATCGGCTAGCCCCCTCCAAACCAAAGCCCGAACTAGCGGAGCCGTCGATCACAAAAAAAACACTTAGCTCGCGCTCTTCGTGATAGGTTTTGATATAAGGGTGGCCCAAGCGGGCGGTGACCATCCAGTCGATGTGCCGAGGGTCATCGCCAGGGACATACTCGCGGACCTGATCAAACTCCATTCCCCGGCCCTTAAAGGCCGACTGATATTCCCCAGCCAAGTGTTCGTCCACTTGCCTGCGGGTTTGCAGTTGCAGCGCCTTAACCCGGCGGAAGAGTTCGGCTTCTGGGCGGGATTGGTCGGGCAGGGTGCCTTTACTCCTCATGGGACCTTCACCGCGCCTAATATCCGCCCAATCATCTGGTCGCTAGTGATCTCTTCGGCTTCGGCCTCATAGCTGACCAATATCCGGTGACGCAGCACCATGGGGGCGGCCAATTTGATCTCAGTGGGGGTGACAAATCCCTTGCCCGCCATAAAGGCTAAGGCTTTGGCAGCAATCGCAAGGTTAATGCTGGCCCTAGGGCTAGCACCCATTTCAATCAAGGGGGCCAACTCGGCTAACCCATATTGGCTGGGGTGGCGAGTGGCATCGACTAGCTCGACAATGTAGCGTTTGATTTTTTCGTCTAAGTAAACCTGTTCGATCAAACCCCGAATCTCCATCACCTCGGTTTTGTCTAAAACCGGGGTTAATGGAGCAAACTCGGCAAGGCCGGTCACCCGGTTAAGTATCTCTAATTCGTCTGCCTTAGAGGGGTAACCAACCAAAAGTTTGAGCATAAACCGGTCGATCTGGGCTTCGGGTAAGGGGTAGGTGCCTTCTTGCTCGATGGGGTTTTGGGTTGCTAGGACCATAAAGGGGTCCGCCAATTTGTGGGTGGTATCGCCTAAGGTCACTTGGCGTTCTTGCATCACCTCTAAAAGCGCCGACTGTACCTTGGCGGGAGCCCGGTTGATCTCGTCGGCCAAGATCAGGTTGGAAAAAATCGGCCCTTTTTTCGGATTAAAACTCCCGTCTTTAGGGTTATAAATCAAGGTGCCGGTTAGGTCGGCAGGTAACATGTCTGGGGTAAATTGAATCCTAGAAAAATCGGCTTTAATCGCTTGGGAAAGCGCTTTGACGGTCAAGGTTTTGGCCAGACCGGGCAAACCTTCTAAGAGCACATGGCCGCCGGTCATCATCCCAATAATCAACCCCTCAATCATCTCCTCCTGGCCCACCACCGACTTGGCCACCTCGGCCTTGAGGCGGCCAAGTTTGCTGGCCAAACGGGCGATTTCTTGTTCCAATTCTTTGATTTGATCGTACATAGTCAAGTCTGGGCAGAGGTGAAGTTTTTTTTTATAAGTAGAATAGGCCTAAACCCCTTCTCTTTCAAGGGGCACAAGGCTAAGATAGGTTATGAAAATTGGCATTGATACAAAAAACTACGGTTTGCACCAAGGGGGCATCTTTAACGCCACCTTTGCGCCCTTGACCGGCTTGATTAAGTCCAAGCGGGATTGGGAGTTTTTAGCGATAGGGCCAGAGGCCGGTTGCCGCTGGTTTACGGGGCAACCTAACGTTCAAAGCTGTTTAGTCGAACTGCCCGCCATAAAGTATGGGGGTTATCTCTACAACTTCACCCGGTTTCCTTATCGATTGCCCAAAGGGCTAGACGGATTTTACAGCCCCTACTATGACCTGTGGCTTCCTAAAGATCTCCCGCAGGTAATTACCATTCACGATCTAGTTTATTTCCTACAACCTGAAGGTTACAATCCCCTTCTGTTGGCCTACTACAAAAGAATCGCCAACCGTAACGGGGCCTTGGCCAAGGCAGTGATTACCGTCTCCGAGAGCAGTCGCCGTGATATTTTAACCCATTTGGGGTTGCCTGAGGACAAGGTGGTGGTGATCCCAAACAGCATTGATCCCCAGTGGCTTTCCCCGGTGCAAAAAACCGGGTGGGGAGAAGCGGTAGCCGCGAGGTTTAAGGACCAGGCGTTGCTTTTATATCCTGGCGGACTGGAACGGCGGAAAAATCTGGGCCGCTTGCTGGAGGCGGTGGCGCTCTTGCCTGAGGGGTATTGTTTGGTTTTGACCGGCAACCCAGCCCAGTATCGCAAGGCCCATCCGAGGTTGGTTCATTTAGAAAAAAAAGGTCGTGCTTGGCTGCCTGGATTTTTAAGTTCGCAGGAGTTGCGCGAATTATACGGGCTTTCGCAAGCGGTGGTGTATCCTTCGCTACTAGAGGGGTTTGGTTATCCGATGATCGAGGCGATGGCCACCAGAAAGCCTCTGGCCTGTTCTAACGCCAGTTGCTTGCCCGAAATTGGGGGGGATTATCCGATCTATTTTGATCCAAAAAGCCCGGCGCAAATGGCCGAAGCCATGTTAGAGGCGGCAGGAAAAACGATTCACCCAAATTTTGTGTTCCCCGAAAAGTACCGACTAGAACACAACCAACCCCAATTTATCCAACTGTTCGAACGGATTTTTGGCTTGTAGTTTTTTATGGGTGTAAGAGCCTTAGAAGATTAGCGATTTTGGCTTTCATCTGCTGGCGGTCACAAACAATATCCACCGCCCCATGCTCGAGCAGAAACTCGGCCCGCTGGAAGCCTTTAGGTAGTTTTTGTCCGATGGTCTGCTGGATCACGCGCGCTCCAGCAAAGCCAATCTGGGCTCCCTTCTCGGCGATTTGCACATCACCTAGCATGGCAAAACTGGCCGAGACCCCGCCTGTGGTGGGGTCGGTTAGGACTGATAGGTAAGGGATTTTTGCTTCTGAAAGCTTGTGTAAGGCAGCCGAGGTTTTGGCCATTTGCATCAGACTTAACGCCCCTTCCTGCATCCGCGCCCCCCCAGAAGCCGAGACTAAAATCACCGGGATTTTGCGTTTAATACCGTGCTCGATGGTGCGAGTGATTTTCTCGCCCACCGCCGAACCCATGGACCCCCCCATAAACCGGAAGTTAAACACCCCCATTGAAACCGACTGGCCTTCAATTTTACCTTCACCGCAGGTAATTGCTTCTTCCAGCTTGGTTTTACTGGTCGCTTCTTTGATGCGGTCCTTGTATTTTTTTGAATCTTTGAACTGCAAAGGGTCCAGCGCGGTTATTCCAGTAAACAGTTCTGTCCAGGTGCCTTCGTCGATCAGGGTTTCGATCCGTTCCTCAGCGGTCAGTCGGTAGTGGTAACCACAAGAGGGGCAAACCTTGAGATTTTTATCCAGGTCTTTCGAATACAGGGTTTGGCTGCATTCTGGGCATTTGATCCACACCCCGGTAGGAATATTTTTTTTGTTGTCCGCCGGGATCAACTTGGCGGCAGTCCGCTTGAACCAGGACATAAAAGGTCTCGAAAAGGTTGATGGCCAAGAATAACCGGTTTGGCGGCAAAGGTAAAGCGGGGGGCTTTAAAACTGCTCGGCAAGAGCTAAAACCCGGCGACCATAGGACCTAGGGCCTTGAGAATAGAGTTCACTTTTGATTTGCGGAAAGGCCCGCTCGCCTGCGGTGGGGCCCATTAATCGCAGATATAAGGGATTTTTTAACAGGTCAGAACGGAGCTGGGCCTCACACAGTTGGGTAACCAAGGCCTTGGGTGAGGTTTTGCCCCAAGCCTTTTTATTGTCTAAAGCATAACGCAACAAAAACCACTGGGTTTGAGATTGGTGGGTCCAGTCGATGGTTAACGAGTAGGGTTTATAAAAGGCGAGATCCCCATCGGCGCTGACCGGACGCTTAAGTTTATAGGAGAGCCTAAGTTGAATGGCCGCGCGAAAGGTGGAGAGTTCACCCGTTAGATTTTCTGCTGCAAAAAACAGCAGGTCATGGGGGTGGCCTTGTTGATGGTCGAGGTAGCGTGGTTTTATTTTAGTTAAAAAAATCAAGGTCAAGGTGCGTGTTTTGTTTAGTGGAGCCTTCTTTAAACCACTTAAAGACGCAATTAGCCCGTGCCGGTCAACCTGCCCTTTTATAAACACCTCTGGGAAACGCGCCGAAAGCTCTGGGTTTTGGTTTAGTTTTTCAACTAAGTGATTAATATTGACCTGCCAAAGCCCAAAGGTCTGGGGCTCATAACGCAAGCGCCTTAAGCGGGCTTCTAGGTTTAACGCTTGACTGCCCAACTTGGCGAGGCTGCTATATTTATCCATAAGTTGGTCTAACAATTGCGCAGCTTGGTGACTCCAGAGATAAACGTCGTATTCAGTGGCGTGGGACTTGGGCTCGGTTATCTCTAGGAGCCGTTTGGTAAGGGCTTCCTTTTCTTGTTCTAATTTCTTATCTAACATCAACCCCGTCAAAAACCGCCCCCAACCGACCTCGGTGGGGCCTAGCACTTTGTGGAACTGTTCGCGCAAGGATTTCTTTTTAATCTCATTTACCGAAGGGTTCCAGAGCAAGCTGGATTCCTTAAAGGCCATCGCTAAAATAACCTTTAGCCCTTGGGGGCTTGGATAAAACTGGGCTTCGTGCAAGGCTTGTTCTAAGGGCTGGGCTAGATCGGGCGGGAGTTGCGCACTAGCAAAAATCGGTTGATAAAGCAGCTCATCACCAATAAAGGCAATATTTTTCCCCTGGTCTAAAGAAAACCCAAATTCGCCACATCGCTTGGCTAGCCTTTGGGCAACCCCCCGCCCCTCTATCGTGCCTATGGAGGCTTGTATCAATGGACGTTGCTGGTGGCGGTTGGTGTAAAAGGGTAGGCCGACCTTTTTTAAGGTGGTGGGCAGATCACTTTGGGACTGTCCCATCTCCCAAGCTACATAAGCCGGACTTTGCCAGCCTTTTAACGTATTTAAATGAACCCTTGAACCAGCTTCAACCCGGTGTTGGCAGTGATCCCACATGGCCGCCATCACCGGTGGCATCCAGGCACGACCTCGTTGCAAAAAACCTTTGGCAGTGACTAGTTCCGCCTTTTCACCAGGTACCCGGTAAAACATTTTGATTCGAGCCGCCTTGTTTTCTAAATAATTGAGCCAAAAAAGTCCGTCCTTGATCTCTTGGCGGCTTAGTTTTTGGAGCTTGGCCTCAGCCAAGAGTCTGGTTTTTAGGGTTGGAAAATCAATGGCTTGTTGGTCGCTAAGATCGAGTAGTCTTAAAAAAGGTTTGGCTGATTCAAAGGTGCGTTTTAAGTAGGCCGTTTCCTTGGGGTGCGCTACTTCAGGAGGCGGTAGGGAAGGCTTTTTGGGTGGAACGGGCTTGGGCGCAGCACAGGCGCCAAGAAAAAAAAGAAAAACTAAAAGGGAGCGAACATAGGGGGCCATCCAAGGCCGAGGGAAGGAAAGCGAGGCCTCCAAGAGGAAGCCCCGCCAGACCTACTAGATCTTATTGAGCAGCATAAAGGCGATCAACAGAGCGTAGATAACCAAAGATTCGATCAACGCCAATCCGATAATCATTGGGGTGAAGATCTTGTCTGCACTACCAGGGTTGCGGGCGATACCTTCTAGTGCGGCAGCACCAACGCGACCTTGGCCAATTCCACCACCGGCAGCGGCGACAGCAATCGCAAGGCCAGCGCCCAGCGCCAAGCCCATTTTGTCTAGTCCACTGCCAGTCGAAGCGGCAGCCGCTGCTTCTTCAGCGAAAAGGGCCATTGGAGCCAGCAAAGAGAAAAGCAAAAAGAAAGCTTTTTTAAACATGATAATCCTTGTTTGTCGTAGGATGTTAATGATCGTGGGCAAGTGCCATCTGAAAATAAACCAGGGTCAAGAGTAGGAAGACGAAGGTTTGTACAAAGGAAACAAACAGGCCCAGCCCCAAAAAGGGTAGAGGCAGCACCAAGGGTAGGATGCCAAAGAAAACGGCTCCGACCATATGGTCACCCGTGATGTTTCCGAAGAGACGTAAAGCCAAAGACAAAGGCCTTACCAAGTGGCTGATCAATTCAATGGGGAACATCAGCCAAGCTAACCACCAAGCTGGTCCCATGAAATGTTTAATGTACGCAAACCCATGGGTCTGGAATCCAAGAACATGGGTAATAACAAAGACGATCAGCCCCAAGACGATAGTCACGTTAAATTGGTCAGTCGGGGGGTTAAAGCCGGGGACCAATCCTAAAAGGTTGTTAATCAGAATAAAAAACGCCAGCGAGCCCGTTAAGGCAAAAAGGCTTTTGGCTTTGTGTCCAATAAGGCCTTCGGTAAAATGGTAAACCCCGCCAACAATCGTTTCGGTCACGCTGGCCAAGTCAAGTTTGCCTGTAGGCTCAATCTGTGTCCCAGAGCGAAACTTAGCCCCAGCTACTAGCGCGAGTACAATCAACACTAGCGAGGTAAACAAAACATCGACCCCTAGGTGAGTATCAACATGGATCGATTCAAGGGCATGATTGACCGGCGTGGCCAAGGAACCCCAAGTAAACGCGCCTTCTGCGGACATCAGTTATCTTCGGACAGGTGGTTGTTTGACTCGGCCTCTGGGCCCCCGGCCATTAGACTGGAACCCAAGCTTATCAAAGGCAAAGTCGCGAGTCCGGCCATAATCCCCCAAGTGTCCATCTTATAGCGGGTGACCGCCAAAAACAGGAACGCCATGCTGATCCCGAATTTGAGGACGTAAAACACCGCTACCGGAGCCTTGGGCTGACCGGAAATAAACAGGCGGGCCATCAAAAACTGTGAAGCGTAAAAATTGAAGGCCACAACTGCCGACCCTACCAACGCACCTAGGGCAAAGTCAACCCCAAAGGCCGCCCATCCACCCCCACAAGTCAGGGTAATCAGGCTCAAAAGGCCAAGGTTGGTGCGAGTGAGCCTTTTTTTTTCTCTAGGGTCTTTGATCACTATTATTTTCGGAAGATTGAGCTTTTTCTGTAGCGTTGTCTGCTTTTAGTTTTTGCAAGGTGCGGTACAGAGCACTAAAGCTGGCCCCGACACCGGCAAAAAACCATAAAAACAGCATGTATGGCTCGGTCCCTAGCCATTTGTCGAGTCCGTAGCCGATAAGCGCACCTACGGCAACGGACAAACCCATTTCAATACCCACAGAACTGTACTCTAACTTTTTAAGCCAAGGGGGACTGTCATTTTGGTTAGTTTCTGGTGCCATTACCCTAGAAATATGCCGTAAAGCATGTGTTCGTCAAGCTTAGTGACGCTTTTTGCACGTCTTTTGCTTTGCAAAGGGACACTAAAAGGATAAAGTGAGACGCCTTATCAAAAGTGGCCAGAACCTATATGAATCAATCAAACAATATAAAAGCAGTTCCCGAAAACCTGTTAAAGCTGGTGGCTTCTATCCAGGAGCCCGCTTTTTTACAGGAAAAAGGCGGTAGAATTGCCTGGGCCAACTTGGCGGCGCTGCGGCTTTTTGGGCTTAGCGAATCTGAAATGATTGGTAAAAGTCCCTCTGAAGCGCTGGAGCCCAAGGGCCAGGGGATGTTTGATCGGCAATTTGAAAAGATCGCCCAAGGGGACCAACACGGCTTTATGACCACGGTCACCAAAAAAGACGGCAGCGAGCTTGATCTTAGTTTTCACTTTTCCCACCTAGCCAATGGGTCTGATGCCTATCTGCTTTCGCAAGTAGAAGCCGAACAAAACCACCTGCCCAGTTTACACCAGCAAGGCTACCAAGAACTCTTAGAAGCCATTGAGTCAGGCGTTTTTGTGTTGGTTGATGATCACATCCGCTTTGCGAACCGCTATTTCTGCGAATTAACCGGCTTTAGTGAGGCCGAGTTGATCGGCAAGTCTCTTTTTGACTTGATTCACCATAAAGATCTGCACCAATTCAGCCGAAAATACCGAAACCGCGACGAGATGGTTTTAGGTGGCGATGAATTCGAGTTCCGCATCCACCAAAAAGATGGGCTGGTGGTATATGTATATATGGTCTTGGGGGAGATCAAGTTCGAAGGCCGCGACGCTATGGCCGCCTCGGTTAATGATATTACCATGCGTAAAATCATCGAAGAGGAAAACGAAAAATATGCCTTAGAGATTAAAGAACAGTACGCCTACGTGGACAACCTGATCGAACGCTTGCCTTTGGGTGCTTGGATTATCGATTTTTCTGAAGAGCCCTGCCAGTCTGGCGACCCGTTTTGTAAAAAGGCGCATGAAAAGTTAGGCTTTTCTGTTTCGATTACCCGAGTAAACAAAGCCTTGGCCCAAATGATGGGGTTTTCGAAGCGGGAAATGGTGGGTGCCTCAATCTTTGATCCCCGATTTGTTGACGAAAAAAATGCCAACATTTTTTTAGAAAACCTCACCCAACGCCGTCAGGGTAAAAGGGGTAGTTACGAGATTGAGGTCAAACACAGGTCTGGGCGTATAATCCCAATTCTCTTAGAAGCGATCCCCACGGTTTTTGAGTCAGATCACGTTATGGCTAGGCAAGCGATTGGGCTCATGGTGGACCTGACCGAGTCTAAGGCCGCCGAAGCCGAGATGAAACGGCTTAATGAAAAGCTTACCGAGTTTTCTAAAACCGATGCGTTGACCGGTCTGGCCAACCGCCGAAACTTCGACGAATACCTTGGCCAAGAGATCAACCGGGCTATTCGCGAAAAGTGGGATTTGTCGTTGATTTTGATCGATATCGACTTCTTTAAAAAATACAACGACGGTTATGGCCACCTTGCGGGTGACCAATGCTTGCAAGGCGTAGCCGAGGCCTTTCGCTCGGTGGTTAAACGGGCTATTGACTTGTGCGCCCGTTATGGCGGAGAGGAATTTGCGGTTATTCTGCCTTCAACTAGCACCGAAGGGGCGCTGAAAGTTGGTGAATCCTTGCGGGCGGCAGTAGCAGCAGCACAAATCCCTCACGCTCATTCAGCCGCCGCTCCCTTTGTAACGATTAGTGCCGGGGTCTCCACTATGCGAGCCGGCGAGAAGTTTGACGCAGATCGGTTGATTGTTTTGGCAGATGAAGGCTTGTATCAGTCGAAAACCGATGGCCGCAATCGGGTGACTGCGGCGCTCCGGCGAAGGTAACTTAAGCCTTGGCGGCAATAAGTCGGTCAAGTTCTCCGTTTTGGTACATTTCTGTAACAATGTCGCAACCGCCCACAAACTTCTGCTTGTAATAAACCTGGGGCAAAGTTGGCCAACTCGAAAATTCTTTGATCCCTTGGCGCACTTCCTCATCCTTTAAGATATCAAAGGTTTTAAAGGAGGCTCCCATCCGTTTTAGAATCTCCACCACCTGTGCTGAAAAGCCACATTGCGGCATTAACGCATTGCCTTTCATAAACACGAGTAGTTCGTTTTCTTCGACCATTTTTTGGATGGTCGCTTGTACAGTTTCTGTGGTAGCTGGGGTTTCTAGGCGGATTTCGTTGGGTACGTTCATGGGGAATTAAGGGAGTTTAGGGTTGATCGTGAGAGCGTGAACCTCTTCTTTCATTAGTTCGCCAAGGGCGCGGTAAACCATCTGGTGCCGCTCTACAGCGGATTTACCTTGAAAGGCAGCAGAAACGACGGTAACACCGTAATGATTTTGGGTTCCGGTCAGGTCTTCCACTTCGACCGACTCACACTCAAAGGCATCGCGAATCAATTGAGCCACGGTTGCAGGGGTTGCCATAATTTATATAGTTTAAGGTTGCAATAATATATTTATACGGCCAGCAGGCCGCTTGGTCAAGCCTTGAATAAGCGACCCTTCAAAAAAGCCGATCTGTGCGGAAGTAAAAAAGTAAGCGCCAAAAGGCGGTTAAATCCAAGGGATCTTTAAAGAAGCCAAAGAGATGGCTTGAGCAAGTACAATCTGAAGAACCAAAACTAGGGAAACGGAGGTCCGCCAGTTTGTCTAAAGCCTGGGCCAATTGGCACTCAATCTGGTCAGTGCTTAAAATCGGTAATCCATGGTGGTGGTGGGCGTGGCGGCGTAGATAGTCGATATGCCAGTGGGCCTTTTTACGCACCAGACGGTGCCGCGCGAGGCGTTTGGCGACACCATTCATAGCGGAGCCGACATACACATAGTATCCTGCCGGAAACCCGCGCACCCCTAATCCTCCGATTGGAATCTCGATGGGTTGATCTATCTTAATTAAATAAAGATAGCTCCCTTTATCCTTTGCCTCGGATTCGATGATCTCCCAAGGGATAGGCAACAACTCGGTCTTGGCCGAAAGCTCCATTCGTATGTTTAGAGAGACTGCTAGGGGCAATATCTCTAAAAAGGGCCGGACCGCCAGCAGGGTTTGAGCAAATTCTAAATCGGTGTGGTAATCGGGCAAAAATTGTTTTAGACCCTTTTTTTGGATCAAAAAAATAATCAAGGGCTTGGGGGCATCTGGGTTCTGCTGGGCCCATTGGGCCAGTTCCTTAAGGTGCTTGACCGCTCTTTTGCTGGGGGCATCTGGGAATTGGGCGGTTTTTTCACTAAACAGGGTGACACATTTAACCTCGGCTAATCTCTGTACTCCGGCTTTTTCGAGTAGCAAATCAAACCGACTGTGGCCCACCTTGTGTTCTCTTTTTAAAACCCGCCACCCCTCCAGTTCGCGCACCTGGCCTTCATTGATCAGCCATTGGGCCATATGGTTGGCTTGGTGGGTGTTTAGCAAAACCGGCTCGCCCTCTACTTCGATAGCCACCGCTTGCCAGGGCTGCTTGGCTTTGGGATTGGGGCTGGGGATCAAATAGAGCGTGCACCCAGGGATCAAAAGTTCTAAAAGTCGCCCTGGATTGGCCAGATAAGCCTCAACCTCTTGGCCCTGAAGTTTCGCCACTACCAAAAAACGGTTAGGTCGCTTTAGAAAAACTGCGGTTACCGTTTTCGGGTAGAGTTTCATCTTTTACGCCCTCGACCCAATAACACCAACAGGCCCCCCGAAATCATCACCACTAGGCCCAGACTGTTGGCCTGGATATGGAGGCTTCTAAAAGCCTGCCGGTTGGGGTCCTCCTTGGGGGTAGTTTCAAAACTGCCAATCTGCACCTGTAACGCGGCGGCGCGTGGGAAGAGGGAAAATTGCTGATACCCGTTTATCAACAGTGAGATCACTAATAAAAAGATCCGAATCCGAAACCCAGTGACTATAGGCGGACTGCTTAATAGGAAAAAGATCAGCGCCAATAAGCTTAAAAGCGTTGCTGCTGGATAATAGAGGGTAAACAAGGTGCCCACTAATTTCGCTGCTTCGTCGCGCCCAAGATTGGCAAAAAGCAGAGGGGTGACTAAAAAGGCGAAACAAGCCATGCCGCCAAACCACAGAGCGACACTAAGACGAAAAAAACAAGAAAATATTTGGTTCATCGGCCAAATCCTTGCAAAGAGGTCGATAGGGCAGGAGACACAAAAACCCTAACTGGAACCGAAGGTTCTGCCAAGTAATCCGTAACGATGTTTTACTTAGACAATAGTGCCTATCGGGCATAGCTCTTGTATTACTTTTTTTGGACCTCCCTATAAGGCAAACTATGTTCCGCTTTTCGATGCAGACCGCCCTTGACGTCAGGGGCAAACAAGAGCGGGTCAAAATGAAGGAAATGGCCGAACGCTTGGCGGTGCAGCAAGGGATTGAAGCTGGCATTGCCAAGATCGATCAGGCCCTTATAGACGCGGACCAAAAGATGAATTTGGCCAAAAGATCAGGGCTACTCGACCTAGGCAGCCTAAGGCAAATCGAGGGTTTTAAGTATCGCTCTAAAGTGGAGCGAGGGCGGCTAGAGGCCAAACACAAAGAAGCGGTAAGAGCGACTGAAGTCAAACGATTAGAACTTATTGAGGCCGCGCGCCGCCGCCGAACGTTAGAAATTTTAAGAGACCGCGAAGAGGGACGTTATACCGAACATTTAGCCCGAATCGAACGGGCCTTTGTCGATGAAACGGCAACCAATCAATTTGTTCAGCGACAGCGACAGGCATGAAACAAAACTACCTAAGACTTTTTATCGGCGCGATGTTTGCCCTTAATTTGCTCTGCGCCATGCCCAATGAGGCCTTGGCGATGAACACGGTCAAAGGCTGGATCAATAAAGTGGTGCCAGGTACGTTTGCCACCGATCAAGACGCCACCACGGATACTGGGGCTGGGTCTGAGGTTAGTTATACCGAGTCAGAGGTCAAGGTCTTAACCGCCCTGAAAGACCGTGAAGCGGAATTGGAAAAGCGTGAAGAGGCCTTTTCTAAACGAACGGGCGAGTTAAAGCTGCTTTCTCAACAGATCGAGCAAAAGCTAGAACAGATGCGTAGTTTGGCCGCCAGGATTGAGACCATGCGTAAAGAACGCAAAGAATTGGATGAAAAGGACATTTCGCGGATGGTTAAGTATTACGAAACCATGTCTTCCGAAAATACGGCCCCCTTTTTCAACCAGATGGATCGGGTCACCGCCATGCATTTGATCATGCGGATGAACCCCAGGAAAGCTTCGGCAGTGCTGCAACTCTTGGATCCCAAGGTTGCGGTGGACATTACCGAACGGGTTACCCGGTTTAAAGAAAACCGGGAAGAGTTGGTGGTCAATAAATAGACCATCATGCGGGGCGGGGGAGCTCGCCCTTGTTTGCCTTGGTTTACACGGACGTAAGCCTTCACCATCCAGGTATGGAGTATTCGCATGAAATTAGAAGGTAGTTTTAGCTATCAAGGGACGGTGCAAACCGACCGGCGGCAGCCTCAAGTTCCCCAGGACTTAGGTCAGTTCACCGGATCCTTGAGCGCAGCCCAGTCCCAGCTTGATTGGTTGTCCAGTCAAGACTTGGCTCTCCCCAAAACCGCCGACTCGGTGGAATTGATTAAGGAACATAAGTCTAAAAAGGAACTGTCCGACGAGCGGGCCGAGGCCTCTTTAGTGTCTGGCATGGTTAACCAGCAAAAGGTTGGCCAAACCCAAAGCGCTAAGAGTTGGTCTAATTCGTCCGTTTTAGAGCAAAATGGTCAGAAGCAAATGACCAATCGTCAGGCCGAATTTCGTTTCCAAAAATCTGCCGAGCAACTCCAGGGCGACCGGGCTTCAGAGATGCTTAACCAAAAGATTATGGAACGAAAAGGGCACCTCTTTAACCCCGCCTTAGCCCAAACTGCACAAGGCGACACCGAGACCTACGCTAAGTTGACCGAGGCGAAGCCAGCGGCCAATAAGGCAGAGGAACCGGCTAATGTGTTTAGCAAAAGTGCTCAAACCGAACCAAAGATAGATTCTGAAGCCGCCAAAGCAAGGCAACAGTTTCAGCAATTTGGCGAGGTGAGGAACTCAACCGCTAAACCTAACCGAGCTTTTGTCCCCGAGAACAAGGCGAGCAGCGGCATTCAGGCCCTGAATCAGGCAGCTCAAGCGCGGGCAACCGCTTTGACCGCTTCAAAAGGGATGCTGACCAAAGCAGCTAGCGCTGGAGACTCCCCTGGGGTAACTTTTGCCGCTTTGACCAAAGAGAAACCCAACCGTTTAGAAGAAAAGGGTCAAGCCCAAGCCGCCAAGCCGAAGCCGACGACCCAAGCTAAGCTTAAGGAAGTGGCTGACAACGTCAAGATGATGATCAACGCCAAACGGGGCGAGTTGACCATGCAACTCAACCCGGCACATTTGGGCAAGTTGGAAATCAAACTGACCAAGTTGGAAGACGGCTATAAGGGCAAAATGAAAGTCGATTCGATCGAGGCCAAAGAGGTGTTAGAGCGCCAACTTCCCGAGTTAAAGGAAACGCTTGCCGCCCAAGGGTTAAAAATCGAAGAATTTACCCTAGAAGTGCGCGACCAGGGGGCTCAGGCCACCTTCGCCGATGCTGGTGATCAACGAAGTGGGAACCGCGCCTTTGAACAAGGCACGCAACCTGCTTTTAATGCTAATAAGGCCCGATCTTTTGAACCCCAGATGACCCAGTCGATTCCCTTGGGAGCGCCTGCTAATCGGGTTTCGGCGGATCAGGTAAGCATTTACGCCTAATAGGAGGGTACCTTGTCTCTTGAAACCACTCGAGCCACGCTGAACCAGTCGGCCTCAAGCCTGCGTAGTGAAGCGATCCACTCGTCTAAAGGAAATGCCAATCTGGGCAAAAAAGATTTTATGAATCTTTTTCTAACCCAGATGAGCAATCAAAACCCGACCGACCCGATGGACTCGGCTGGGATGACTACCCAATTGGCCCAATTAGGATCAATGGAACAATTGGAGAACCTCAACAAGGGCTTGGATACCCTAAATCAGACCCAAAGTTCAATCGCTAACTATCAAGCACTACAGTTTATCGGCAAAGATGTGGCCTTGGAATCGAGCGAGATGGAACTTTCTCGGGGCGCTGGGCAACCAATTTATTACAACCTCGATTCAGACGCTTCTCAATTGAAGCTTACGGTCGAGGCCCAAGACGGCAGCCCAGTGTACTCAGAAAACATGGGCCTGACCACCCAAGGCAAACATCGCTTTGTTTGGGACGGCAAAAACGACCGTGGGATCTTAATGGCCGACGGAGTCTATAAAGTCAAGTTGTCTGCTACCTTGCCTAACGGCGAGGTTGCCGAGCTGACCCCCTATAATTCAGGAAGGATCAGTCAGGTCGAATTTAAAGACGGCCAAGCCTTTGTGAATGCACAAGGACGGCAACTTCCCCTAAGTAAGGTAAAACGAGTAGATAATGCCAGTGAACGGGTCTTCTCCAAAGCAGCGCCCCTAGGGCTGATGCGCGAATTGACCCCCATGGCACCGGCCAAAAAAGCCGAATAATAAGGCTGGTCTGACAAGGACGTCTGACCCATTAAGCCCCTAAGCGGGGCACCAGCACCTCAAGGAGGAAACGCAAATGTTAGGTTCGCTATATACTGGCGCCAGCGGGGTCCGCACCCATTCGTCAGAGATGACCGTTACCGGTAGTAACATCGCCAACGTTAACACGGTTGGCTACAAATACAACCGGGTCAACTTTGAGGATCTGGTGTCCACCTCGGTCGAGGGCGGGACCAAAATCGGCAAAGGGGTAAATATTGCCGATATCCAAAATATGCACTCCCAAGGCTCGTTTGAGACCACCGAAAACGAAACCGACTTGGCTATTGATGGTCAGGGATTCTTTACGGTAGCCGATCAAACAGGCAAGGTTTTTTATACCCGCGCAGGTCAGTTTACCTTTGATAAAGCGGGCTTTTTAACCACTCAAGATGGTAAATTCCTCCAGGTCAAAGATGTAAACAACGACACCGGGGAAACCTCAGGGACCAAAAAGAAGATCAATATCTTAGATCAGATTGACCCTCCTAAGGCGACAGGCGACGGGGTTAAGGATAAAACTGGGGTTAATATTGTGGCTAACCTAGATGCCAACGTTAAGCCGCCGGTTTTACAGGTGGATTACGAAAACGTCACCTCGGACATGTACAACTTTTCGACCTCGATCACCGTTTATGACTCTAAAGGTCAAGAGCATGCGATTAACGTAGTCTTCCGTAAACTGCCTGACACCCCTCCCCAGATTGACCCGGCAACGGGGGCCCAAATCCCTAATACTGAAGTAAAAAATCAGTGGCAGTGGATGGCCTTGAGCCCTGGCGAAGACTTGGAAGCCGGGATTCCGGGGACCATGAAAGCCGTGGGTGGTGGATTCCTTCAGATGTCTAACGATGGTCGCTTGGTGTCTGATATCCCCGGCGAAGTGGTGGTGCCCCCGCCGCCAGCCGACCCTGCCCTGCCCCAACTCCCGCCGACGATGGAACGGCGTGTGAAAGTCGAAGGGACCCCTTCACAAATAGGTTTCAACTTTGTTGGCTCTGGTGCCGCGCAGTTGATTGGCTTCAAATTTGGCAAGGGTTCCAACCCAGACGATCCTTTAGACACCCGAACCGGTGTGGACGGGGTCACTCAGTTTGCTAATGAATACAAGCTGATCGAAGCTAACGCAGACGGGATGAAGTCGGGTAAGATCGAGTCTATCTCGGTTAAACAAGACGGCACCATCATGGGTTCCTTTGATTCGGGCAACAACAAGGCCTTGGGCCGCGTAGTAGTGACCGATTTTAAGGCTCGCAACAAACTCAAACAGTTGGGTCAAAACCTCTTCCAGCAGACCTTCGAAGCGGGCACGGCGATCGAGACCGACCCTGGCCAAGGCGGCGCGGGAACGGTCAATGCCAAAACCCTGGAGCGTTCAAACGTCGAGCTCTCCAACGAGTTTGTCAACATGATCGAAGGACAACGCGCCTTCCAAGCAAACGCCAAGACGGTAACCACCGCCGACGAAGTCCTCTCGGACATGATCCAGATGAAACGGTAAGTGACATTTGGTTAGAAAGGCTGAAGTCCCCCTTCAGCCCGTTCGGAAAAAGCCCCGACCAGCTTAGCTGGGCGGGGCTTTTTTATTGGGGGACTATTTGCGGTGGTTTTTTGTGAACCAACGGGCTTAAATCGCCTCCCCTCAGGCCGGATGGTTTTTTGGGCACCACTGGGTTCGCCTAAAAGGAAGGAGCAGGTTTGTCTCCTGGGTAACCCTCCAAAATTGCCAGTGTCCTGCACCACCAGATGGGCTGGCCAAATGCCGGTAGTCTCAGTTACCGGAGAATCGATTTTTTCGCGTACTCCAAGGTTTCTGCTTGGTAGCGGCTGCTTCTTTCCTCATACTTGGCTGAGTCCCGCTCAATCCCTTCCGTGATTTTCTTTTTCCAGGCCACGGCCTTTTTGTTTGATTTACTTGGGGTCAATTGGTCCTCAAAAATGCAAGTCAATTTTGGTTCACCTGACATCCTGTCTCCTGGTTTAGATTTCGGTGAGATTGTTGATTATTAGTGGAGTAACGGGATCGGTAATTTTGTATTCTTCAACTTTTTTATTCGAGTAGTCAAGAATCGTACTCCCTTGCTGAAAACTCAAAATCGCATCCTTGTCATGGATAGTGGCCGTCGAGTCAACGATAAGTCGATAATCTGCCTTACGGTCATCATAATGCTTAGGCTCCGAATATTCAACTATCCATACAAATTTTGGCAAATTCAATTTGTAAATGTATGCTTTGTAAGCAGTATCAGTCGTTTTCTCTCTAGCATATTTTTTAAGCGCCCTTGAACTGGTAAGGAAAACCCGACGGATTAATTTCTTTCCCTTAATGGGCGATTGTTTTTCGATTTGCGGCAAAAGGAGCTCCAGTAGATCGACAGGAGTGATGTACATTTTGTCGTGCAAAGGAACTAATATTCCCTCTATCTGGTCAATCGAATAGCCGCTGCCTGAATCAGACGTTAGATCTCTGTATGGCAAATAATTATCGTCTGAACTCAAGAAGCAGTCGATCAGACTCGATGCGTCTGTAATGCCCGGTGAATTCAATCCTGTAGTTTTTTTGACGAGCCCATGCCCGATAATCACCATCGCATGTTCTTTTGCGATGTTAGCAATAACCGGTATCCCAGATTCTACGTAGTGATAAACAATTTGCGGGAAAAGGTCTTTTGATACCTCGGTTTTAGGAAAAATTTTAGTTGAAAAGCCTATTTCGTTCAAAATATGGGCCATTTGGCCCATGGTCAGCCCTTCGGATGGAATTTTTCGTACCGGCGATTGCGACGCGCTAACCACTTCTGCCAGATTGCGGTCTGTGTACCAGGGCTGGCGTGAGCTAAAATACCTCATCACACTCCAGGCTGCGACATGAGCGCAGACGGTAACATTAATGTCTTGTTGCATCCAGGGGAAAGCATTTACCGATAACTCTTGCCCAAGAATGTTCACTTTATAGGGGGACAAAACCACATAACCAGGCGAATGTTTAACCGCTCTTGGAGAAAGATAACTGCGCCCGATGGTATATTTGGGGGTCTGTCTCAGTGTAATAAACCCGAGGTATCCAGCTTTTGGAAGGTCATGGTCTGAAAACTCAGTCTCAAATAGGTGGACACGAACACAGTCACGGCTTATCTGTTTGTGCCTTTTTGAGAGGTCAGAATAATAAACGGACCTAAAATCCCGATCAACATAGGGAAATTCGATTAGTTTATATTTTACCTTGTTGCTCAATCCCTCATCGAGGCGGTCAGCACAAAGGTTAGTTAAAAATTTATCACCTATAGTTTTTAACAATTGAGAAAAAGAGTCGGTAGAGCCTTTATACTTGATCATTTCGCTTAAATATAAGGTGAAAGTATTCAAAAAAACTACACGAGAGCTACTCAGAGTTAAACAATATGTCAATAAAAGCTTTTTAATGCCAAGGCTTCCCCCGCCATTATCGGCGGGGGCTGGCTTTAAAACAAAGTCGAAAGCGATTCGCCGTTGTGGATGTTGGCGATGGCTTTGGCGAAGAGGGGGGCTACCGAAAGCACCTTGATCTTGGGGCAGAGTTTCATTTTGTCGGCCACGGGGATGCTGTTGGTTACGATCAATTCATCGAGGCTGGAATTATTGATTTTTTCAATTGCGTTGCCACAAAGCACCGGATGGACAATGGCGGCAGTGGTAGATAAGGCACCATGTTCTTTTAGAAACGCAGCCGCTTTGATCAAGGTTCCGCCCGAGGCGATTTCGTCGTCGATGATCAAGGCGTTTTTGCCTTTTACGTCGCCAATTAAATGGGTGGGGACCACTTCGTCTGTGTTGCCCAAGCGGCGCTTGTCGATAATCGCCATGGGTAGGTTTAGCCGATTGGCAAAACGGCCCAAAGGCTTGGCCTCGCCGACGTCGGCGGCCACAATAACAAAATTTTCCAGATTTTTTTCCTTAAGAAAATAATCGCAGATCACTTCGGTAGCCATTAACTGATCCACGGGAACGTCAAAGAATCCCTGGATTTGAGGGCTGTGAAGTTCCATCGTTAGAAAACGGTCCGCCCCCGCAGTTTGTAGCATACGGGCCATCAACTTAGCGGTGATGCTGATCCGTGGTTGATCCTTTTTGTCGCTCCTAACATAGGGGAAATAAGGAATCACGGCGGTGACCCGAGCGGCTGAACTATGGCGCAGGGCGTCCAACAAGATGGTGGTTTCCACGATATGGTCGGACACCGGCGGGCAGCTAGTCTGAATTACAAAGACATCAGCTTCGCGCACGTTGTCTAAGATGCGCACCAACATGTTTTCATTAGAAAAGGTGATATTTTCGATGTTGGTTAGATCTTTAGACATCAAGCTACAAACCTCTTCGGCGAAAGCTCGGTGCGACCTTCCAGAGATGATCTTAAGTGGACCCTGCATGGAATAACTCCAATAGTTGCGGTAAATGAATCGAATGTCCCAGCTTAAAAAATGCGGTCCGTTCGGTCAAAGGTGAGAAGGGAAAAAATGCAAATATTTTTTTTCAATCAAAAGAGATCAATCTTAAGGCTTTGGTTTCGTCTATAAAAATAGAGATTTGGTCGCCCATTTCTGTATAAATTACATCCGTTCCCGAATCGAAACTGAGGACGTATCCCTCCCGTTCTGGAGTGATCAAGAGTTCATGCCGCTTCGAGATAACCCCACCCATAAACTTTAAAGGTCGCTTTAGGTTGGGGAACAAGACCCGAAAACCAAAGGCATCTAGTTCATTAGAAAAGGGAGAACCCCCCGCGTTGGAGTACCATGCGTGACTGCCCATTCCGGTGCAGCACAATAAACCAGAGCAGTTAAAATCTTGCGATTGCCCACCTTGGGTGACGATAATATCGCAGGTCCGGTAAGCGATTTGCATCCCGTAATAGATATCGTTTACCGCGAACCTGGGGATTGGAATGCCATTTACCGAGGCTTGCAGGCGGTTCCAGCGGTCCTCTTGCCAATGGCCCTCTACCAGTTGGGTCAGTCGCTCCTCAAGGTTGGTGCGATTGACCATGGTTAAGGCACCATAACTTCCTAGCCCGGCGCGGGGCTTGTAGTCCGAATTAAGACCTAAGAGGGTGGCATGCCCGAAATGCTGGGCGCAGCTTAAAAAGGTGCCGTCTCCCCCGGCGCTTAAAACTAAATCGTTAGCTTGAGGGGTGAACTGGTTGATCTGCTCTTCTTTAATGTAGCGGATTTTCAGACCCAGCTTTTGATCCAGCCCTGCCAGGCTGCGCATAAAATCCGCTTGATTCTGGGCCGAATCGGCTATGGCGGCCTGCTTAGCCCGGCTTAGCTTGAGCAGCCGGTCTGCCCGTTCGGGGGTGGCTCGGTGGTGGTCGAGCTCACTTTTTTTAACCAAACAATAGATCTCCCCGAATGGTCCCATAGTATTTAGGTGAGGAGGTCTTTTAGTTTATCCATAAAACCTTTCTTCATCGGGGTCGAATCCTCTTTGGAAATCGATTGGAACTCCTCTAAAAGTTCCTTTTGCCGCTTCGAAAGATTGGTGGGCACTTCAACAATAATTTTAACATAGAGGTCTCCCCGGCTGTTTCCTTGGAGACGTTGAATCCCTTTAGCGCGAAGCCGGAAGATTTGGTCGTTTTGGGTGCCTGGCTGTAAAGTCAAGCGTGAACGGCCTTCCAAGGTGGGCACCTCGATCTCTGACCCTAAGGCGGCCTGGGTTATACTTATGGGCACGCGGCAATAAATATCGTAACCATCCCGCTCGAAAATGGAATGTTCGATCACGCGGATAATCAAATATAAATCCCCTCGTGAACCCCCGCCAGTCCCGGCTTCGCCTTCGCCGGTTAGTTTAACCCGGGCTCCCGAATCCACCCCCGCCGGGATCGAAACCTTGAGCTTTTTACGAACATTAACCCGGCCTCGGCCATGGCAATGACCGCAAGGGTTGCGCACAATCTTGCCTGTACCCCGGCAGTTTGAACAAACCGTGGCCACTGAGAAAAAGCCTTGCTGAATCCGTTGTTGCCCAGAGCCTTGGCAGACCGTACAAACCTCAATGTCTTTAGCACTTTTAGCTCCTGATCCACCGCACTGCCCACACTCGTCAAGACGGGGGATGACCAGTTCGGTGGAATAGCCAAAAACCGCCTGTTCGAAGGTTAGTTCCATTTTATAAGTGAGGTCCGCTCCTCGCTCGCCGCGGGATTGGCGGCGTCCACCGCTACCCCCACCGAAAAACTCGGAAAAAACGTCTCCAAAAATATCTCCAAACCCAGATCCTTCAAAGGGGTTGCCCCCTCCTTGGCCCATCTGTTCCGCTGCGTGGCCGTACTGATCATAGCGATTGCGTCGTTCGACATCGCTTAAAACCTCGTAGGCCTCGCTGCACTCCTTGAAGGTTTCCTCGGCGGCTTTATCACCCGGATTTTTGTCCGGGTGATAGCGTTGGGCCAGTTTTCTATAGGCCTTTTTAATCTCCTCTTTACTGGCCGACCGATTGACGCCCAGAATCTCGTAGTAATCGCGCTTAGCCAAAGGGCTCCTTGTTGTCCCCGCTTAGGCGGGGCCTTTGGGGTTATTTTTTATCTGAAAGATCTTCGAAATCGGCGTCGATTACATCGTCGCCGTCAGAAGATTTTTTCTCTTCTTTCTGATTCGCCTCAGGGCCTGGTTGGGCTCCGGCACCGCCTTGAGCAGCTTTATATAAAGCCTCACTGGCTTTGTGGAAAGCCTTGGTCAAGGTTTCATTGGCTTCTTTAATCCGTTCGGCATTGTCGGTTTCTAAAGCCGCCTTGGCCTCTTTTAAGGCGGACTCAATCGGACCTTTTTCGGCGTCTGACAACTTGTCTGCTGATTCACTCAAGGCCTTTTCGCATTGGTAAACCAGCGAATCTAGTTGGTTTTTAGATTCAATGGCCTCTCGGCGTTTTTTGTCGGTCTCGGCGAACTGTTCGGCTTCTTGAACCATCTTCTCGATCTCTTTATCCGAGATCCCCGAAGAAGCAGTGATCTGAATCTTCTGCTCTTTCCCGGTGCCTAAATCCTTGGCTGAAACATGGACAATGCCGTTCGCATCAATATCAAAGGTTACTTCGATTTGGGGTACTCCACGCGGAGCCGGGGGGATTCCCACCAGTTCAAAGCGACCCAAGGTCTTGTTGTCAGCAGCCATATCCCGCTCCCCTTGCACCACATGGATCGAAACGGCAGGTTGGCTGTCCGAGGCGGTGGAGAAAGTTTGCGATTTTTTAGTCGGGATGGTGGTGTTGCGCTCGATCAACTTGGTGGTTACCCCACCCAAGGTTTCGATCCCCAACGACAAGGGGGTTACGTCCAAAAGCAGCACGTCTTTCACGTCACCCGCCAAAACCCCACCCTGAATTCCGGCACCAATAGCCACGACTTCGTCTGGGTTAACCCCTTTGTGAGGAGCTTTGCCAAAAAAATCCTCAACTAACTGCGCTACCTTAGGCATACGGGTCATCCCGCCCACTAAGATCACTTCAGAAATATCGCTAACCGTTACCCCAGCGTCTTTAAGCGCGGCTTTCATCGGAGGCAGACAGCGGTTAATTAAGTCTTCAACGAGCCGCTCCAACTTGGCTCGGCTTAACTTGACGTTAAGGTGTTTTGGGCCGGTTTGATCAGCGGTAATAAAGGGTAAGTTAATATCGGTTTCGGTCGAAGAGCTTAGCTCATGTTTGGCTTTCTCGGCAGCTTCTTTAAGCCGTTGGAGGGCCATTTTGTCGGCACGAAGGTCGATCCCTTGCTCTTTTTTAAATTCGGCGGCTAACCAGTCAATAATCCTTTGGTCGAAGTCTTCCCCGCCTAAGTGGGTGTCGCCGTTGGTGGACTTGACTTCAAAAACCCCGTCGCCAATCTCTAAAACCGTTACATCGTAGGTACCCCCGCCCAGGTCAAAGACGGCGATGAGTTCTTCCTCTTTTTTGTCCAAACCATAGGCCAGCGCAGCGGCGGTGGGCTCGTTGATAATCCGTTTAACTTCGAGGCCCGCAATCTTGCCAGCGTCTTTGGTTGCTTGCCGCTGGGCATCGTTAAAATAAGCGGGAACCGTAATAACCGCTTCGGTAACCGGCTCGCCAAGATAGTCTTCGGCGGTTTGCTTCATTTTTTGCAAAATAAACGCGCTGATCTCGGCGGGGCTATAGGTCTTGCCCCCCGCTTCAATCAAAACCTCCCCACCTTTGCCCTTGACGGTCTTATAACTAAGGTTTTTGTGATCCTCTAACACCGAAGAAGTGTCATACTGGCGACCAATCAAACGCTTGGCCGCATAGATGGTTTTTTCAGGGTTGGTAATCGCTTGGCGGCGAGCCACTTGGCCAACGAGCCGCTCTCCCGAATCTGTAAAGGCCACAACCGAAGGGGTCGTGCGCGAGCCTTCGGAGTTGGTGATAACTTTAGGGTCACCCCCTTCCATGATGGACACACAAGAGTTGGTAGTGCCCAGGTCAATACCGATAATTTTTCCCATTTTTGTTTCTCCTTAATACGGAAAAAGGTTTATTATGACTTTTTGGCCACCTGGACCATAGCAGGGCGGACGACCCGGTCGTGTACTCGGTATCCCGCCTGTAAAACTAAAGCGACATGGTCGGGTTGATACTCATTTGTATCAATCACGCCCACCGCTTCATGTAGATTGGGGTCAAAGGGTTCGCCTAGGGGCGAAAACCGCTCAACCTGGCTGGACTTAAACGCTTCCATCAGTTGGCCCTTAACCATGTCCAACCCGGCGACAAAGTTTTTAAGGGCCTCGTTTTGTGCGGTTTGTTCTTGAGCATGGCCTAAGGCCCGCTCTAAGTTATCCAAAACTGGCAACAAACCTCGGACCAAATTCACGTTGGCATATTTCAGCCTAGATTCGGTTTCGGACAGGAGCCGCTTTTTGCTGTTTTCAAATTCAGCACTGATCCGCAAAACCTTGTCTTCGAGTTCTGTGATTCGGGCTTTAGCCAAAACCAAGGGATCGGGCGCTGGCGCAGGTTCAGCAGGAGGTGCTTGGGGCGGGGTGCTAATAGCCTCTTCGCCGGATTCAACAACCTCTTGGGCCGAAGTTTCTTCGGTGTTTTCAACAGTTACTTTGGGTTTGCTCATGAAACAACTAGGTTAAGTGTTCGAATTTAAAAAATGGTCAACCGCATAAGATAACTTGCGGCTGGAACGGTCAATCGCCTTGATTACCTTGGGATAGTCGATCCTAGTGGGGCCGATTATCCCAATGCTGCCCAAAAGGCTGTTGGTGGTGCCATAGGTGCGAGCTAAAATCGAGCAGCTCTCAAGCCCGGCAGCTTGATTTTCAGAACCAATGGTTACGTGTAACCCGGCGGAGCGGGTCATCTCGTTTAAAATACGGCTTAAGCCCCTTTTGTCTTCAAACTCTTGGTAAACCTTTTTTAAGGAGGCTTGGTTGTTAAATTCTGGAAACCCACAAAGGTTGGCTCCTCCAGAAATGTACACCTCGCCCGAGGTTTCAATCTCGAGGGCTTTTTTACCAATGCGAATTGCGTGGGCCGAAAGTCGGTCTGTTTTGCCTGCCAGGGTTTCTAAGAGCCCTTCATGAATATCCCCAATAGCGTGACCTAAAAAAAGTTCGCAAAGTTTACTGGCGACTAGGTTGAGGTCTTCTTGTTCAGGGCATTCTTTAAGGGTGATAATCCGGTTTTTTACCATTCCCGCTTGGGTAACTAATACCACCAAAACCTGGGTTCCGCTGATGCCAATCAATTCTACGCGGTTTAACTTCGAAGAAGCTGGGCGCGGGCTTAATAGGAGTCCGGTGCAGTGGGTTTCTTCGGTTAATTCTTGGGCGGCCTCGTATAGCAAGTCTTCGAGCCGCTCATAAGGCCTTTTAGCAGGCCAAACCTCATCCTGGATGGTTTCTTCAGGTTTGTTTTTTTGCAGCTTATCTACATAATAACGATAAGCGCGATCTGTGGGCACCCGTCCGGCGGAGGTGTGTGGTTGCGAAAGCATCCCTACTTCGGTGAGGTCGCTCATCACGTTACGGATGGTCGCCGCCGAAAGGTTGAGTTCGGTTAGCTTAGAAATCGCCCGAGAACCCACCGGTTCAGCAGTTTGGATGTATTGCTCGATGATATGATCAAGTATTTGTTCGGCTCTGGGATCCATATTTTCTCCGCAGTTAGCACTCCTCATCGTTGAGTGCTAATATATACCAGACCGCCAAGGGCCTGTCAAACCTCCAAAGCGCCATTTCACCAAGCCTCTTGTTGTAAATGGGAGGCCATGTTAGAACGAGCAGAACAAATCGCGCCCCCAGCTGGGTTAAACTGCCCCTCAGAGGAAAAAATGAGTATTGATTTAAACCTGCCCCTCTCGGTTGAATATAAGGAAGGAAAGTTATATTTTTTAGACCAAACCCAACTTCCTAACCACCTACAAATCGACGAACAAACAACGGTGGAACAGGTTTGGGACTCGATTAAAAAATTAAAGGTTAGGGGGGCCCCGGCTCTGGGCGTGGCGGGCGGATATGGCTTGCTAGTTGGTTTAAGAGGGTTTTTAAATCTCAGCCCCGAAGCCTTTATTACAAAAGTAGAAGAGGTAGCCAAATATTTAGAGGGCTGCCGCCCGACAGCAGTAAACCTGGGCTGGGCGCTGCGCCGCCAGGTTAAAAAGGCTAAGAGTTTAGCGGGCAAGTCGGCAAAAGAAGTTTTTGCCGCCTTAGAACAAGAAGCTATTGCCATCCACCAAGAAGATATCGCTTGCTGCGAAGCCATTGGCCGTTATGGCGCCCCCTTGATTCAAGACGGGATGGGGGTTCTGACCCACTGTAACGCCGGTCACTTGGCAGTTTCCAAACTGGGTACCGCCTTGAGCCCGATGTACACCGCCTTTAGCGAAGGTCGAAGATTTAAGGTTTACGCCGACGAAACCCGCCCTTTACTTCAAGGCGCAAGGTTGACCGCTTGGGAATTGAAACAGGCCGGGCTAGACGTCACCCTGATTTGTGATAACATGGCCAGCTTTATGATGAATTCGGGAGCGATTAACCTAGTAATTGTGGGCGCGGACCGAGTGACCGCCAATGGCGACGCAGTAAATAAAATCGGCACCAGCGGGGTGGCCATTTTGGCGAAGTATTACAACATCCCCTTTTATGTCGCCTGCCCTTACTCGACCATCGATCTAAGCACCCCTTCGGGAAAAGAGGTGGAGATTGAGGAGCGCGACGCCGAAGAGGTGACCTTCTTCGGCGCCAAAAGGACCGGTCCTGAAGGGATTCAGGTTAGAAACCCCGCCTTTGATGCGACCCCTAATCATTTGATCCACGGAATTATTACCGAAAAGGGCCTGATTAAACCCCCCTTTAAAGAAAACCTACAAACCTTGTTTGGTTAACCCAAAACCTCTATGGAGCCCAAAAAGCTGCTTTGGCAGTTGTTTCCTGGCTTGCTGATTATCATGCTAGCGGCGTTGCTGCTTTCGGCGATGTTGATCTCCAACTATTACCGAGACCTTTTTTTAAAGGAGCAGGGCGACCAGATGCTTGCTAGGGTTAAAATCCTGCAAACAGAAATGGTGGAGTTGATCCAGGAGAAACGTTGGATTGAACTCGCAGGGCTGGCGGACCGGCTGGGTGACAAAGGCCAAATGCGGATTACTTTAGTAGATCAGCAAGGTCGGTTTTTGGCCGACAGTTTGGGGCACCTATCCACCGCCGAGGTGCTTAAATTACAACCTGAAATCCGCGCAGCCTTACGAGGCATCGAGGGGCGTTCGTTACGTTATGGTAACACCGAACAAAAGCAGATGTTGTATGTCTCTTTGCCCATAAATAATGGAGTCACCAGTATTGGGGCGCTCCGTTTGGGTGTGCCTGTTGGGTTATTTGAGGAAAGCCTTTCTTGGGCACGGCCAGGGCTGTTTTGGCCGGTTATGGGTCTGGGGATTTTGGCGGCTTTGGCTTGTTTGCCTTTGGTAGGCAAGTTGACCTCTCCTCTTTCAGAGATTGAAGACGCCGCCCGCCGGTTTGCTAAAGGCGAATTAAGTCACCGCTTACCTTCTTACCAAAGTTTTGAATTTTCTAGGCTCGCTCGTTCGCTTAACGAAATGGCGGGGCAACTTTTTGCCCGATTTGAGGAAATCAATGCCCGCAAAAAGCAGCAAGAGGCGATTTTTACTGGGATCGGCGAAGGTTTGTTGGTACTCGATGAAGAAGGGCGGGTGATAAACCTCAACCCGGCCGCCCTAGAACTCTTGGGCCTGACTGACATGAGGGGCAAGCGATTGACCGATGCGGCCCGTATCCCGGCACTAGAAGAGTTTGTCAAGAAATCCCAAAAAAGCGCCGTTGTCGTTAGTGGTCAGATCGAGATCTTTAAAACCGACCGGGTGGTGCGTGCCACTGGTTCTCGGCTCTTGGACGCTCAAGGGGGGACAGCAGGGGTGGTCTTAGTGTTATATGACCTGACCCATCTGTTAAAGCTAGAAAACATTCGCAAAGAATTTGTGGCCAACGTTTCACACGAATTAAAAACCCCAATAACCAGTATTAAAGGGTTTGTCGAAACCCTGCTAGACGGAGCCAAGGACGATCCAGAGGCACTGGACCGATTTTTAAAGATCATTGAACGCCAAACTGGGCGGTTAGAATTAATTGTTGAGGACCTGTTGTCCTTGGCGCGGATTGAGGAAAAAGGGTTTGCCGAACGGTTGCAGACCACCAAGGTTGATCTGATTGAGGCGTCCAAGGCCGCCGTGCAGTTTTGCCAACACAAAGCACGCGATAAAAAAATGGCGTTGGTCCTTAATTCGAGCGAAGTTTGGATAGCGCAGGTCAACCGCCCTTTGATCGAACAGGTTTTGGTTAATCTAATCGACAACGCCGTAAAATATAGCCCTGCCGGTTCTAAAATTGAGCTCGACTTTGGTCGAGATGGAGAAATGACCTGGGTAGCGGTATCAGATCAAGGACAAGGAATCAGCGCTAGCGACCTCCCGCGAATATTCGAGCGGTTTTACCGGGTGGACAAGGCTAGAAGTGGCTTAGATAGCAGCACCGGCCTTGGGCTCGCGATTGTTAAAAACATTATTGAGTTACATCAGGGGAGAGTTGAGGTTAAAAGCGAAGTCGGAAAAGGGAGTCGTTTTTGTGTCCTACTTCCCATTGTATAAAGTTATAACTATTTGAAAAAAAAGGCTAAAATATTTTTTGCTTAAAAAGGTCTCAAAAAGTGAAAACGAAAAGCTAACAAAAACTTTACAAAGTCGGTTTAGGCCAGTAATTAAGTAGCATTGCCAAATCGGCCCGCTCCCGCTGGGTCCATGGCAATGGACACTAACCGATTTGCCGATTGGCAAGTAACCAGATTCGTAAGGATGTCATGAAAAAAGTATTAGGAATCATCTTGGGTGTATCTCTTTTGTTCGCAGCGGCACCGGCTTACGCTGGTGACTTTGGTCAATGCGCCGGTTGCCATGGCCCCTCTGCTGGTGGCGCTTCGGGACCTAAATTGGTTGGGTTCGACAAAGCTTATTTGACCGGAAAAGCTTTGGAAATCATGGCTGGTACCCGTGTGGCGACGACCCCCACTGGCAAGAGTTTGATCCCTGTAATGGCTGGCACCATGAAGCGGCTTAATAACAACAACGCTGCTGAAATCGTGGCTGGTAGCGGCTTGGACAAAGCCCTCGACTTTGTCGTGGCTCAGCACTAAGTACGAGTAGAGGGAGCCCCGCGCACGCGGGCTCCTTTTCCCCCCTCAAATCCATTTTAAAGACTGGTCGAGCCCCACTAAAGCGAAGATACGTTGCTGCGCCTGCCACCAATGGCCCCTTAGCGGCTGAGAAGGCAGCTTGCCCGGCCAAACTTCGGCCTTTAAATTCATTTGGAAGTGGCCTTTTTCCAGGTTGATTAGCTCCGCCCCTGCGAAGCCAAACCACACCCCACTCAATGGATATAAACACTTGAAGACTGCTTCTTTGGCAGCAAAGGCGACAAGGGCGTCTTGATCAGTTTTGAGTAGGCTTCTTTCAGCTTGATTAAAAACGCTGCTGATAGCACCTCCGCTTAAAGTACGCCCAACCGGCTCCAGGTCGATTCCCAGGCCAATTAACGAGCTGGTTCTTTTGGCGAGAACACAGACCGCCGCCCCTTGGTTATGAGCAAGGCTAGCCACCTGACCTAGTGGCCAGAGAGGCTCGCCTCTAGGCCCCTTGCCTACTGGTAAAGGCGGGTACCCTAGCGCCTCCATCGCTTGCCGCGCCGCCTGCCGCGCTAAGGCGAATTCCTCCTGTCTCTTTTGGGAGCCAAAATTTCGGGCAATCGCCTGTTCTTGAGGGTGTAAGGGCCTGATGCCTGTGGTTTCAACTTGCCAGACTAAAACCGCTTCCTCGACTAAGCTTTCGGGTAGTTGCATCTGCATCTTTATTAGAATAGGATCTCGGGCGCGAGGGAATCTTTCCTTGTTCCCCTGGTAAAAAGGGATAAAAGGGGTCAAAGCCGCCACAATAAGTGGTAAATCCCTTTGAAAGTTTTTAAAGTTTACGGTAGAGTCGGGGCAACTGCAATCGCGAAACTGATAAAAGAACAACCATGAGCAATCTACCAGCCTTAGTCGAGAACACCGTAAATCAAACGGTGCAACATATCACGTTTAACGTGGCCGACGAGGTTTTCGGCGTTGATATCATGTGCGTTGAGGAGATTATTATCCCTCGCAAAGCAACGGCCATCCCGCGCACCCCGGCCTATTTCTTAGGCATTATCAACCTGCGTGGCGAGGTGATCTCTATCATTGATATGCGACGGCGTTTTAACCTACCCCCCCATGAGGTCAGCACGGAATCACGGGTGATCGTGATTTATTCTAACGGCTGCAAATTAGGCATGTTAGTCGATAAAATTGCCAGTATTGTCACCTTGCAAACGGACCTCATACAAGCGGCGAGTCGGTTTGTTTCTAGTGATAAACAGCGCTACATCGCTGGGTCTTACAAGCTTTCAGATGACCATATTCTTTTATTGCTAGATCACGAGCAGCTTATTGATGAGGAAGATTTCCACATTCAACAAGAGCTTGGCGCTCCTGCTGGTGGGCGTGACCATCTGGCGGGCAAGGTTGAAGATAAGGTCGAGGCGATACCGGAAATCTTTTTAGTGGGTTTTGCCATTGGTAAAGAGCGATTCGCTATTGAGTCCTTGATGGTTGAGGAAATCATCCAGATGCCGGAAATCACGTTGGTGCCCGACATGGGTGAATTTGTTGAAGGCATTTTTCACTTGCGTGAATCTGTCATCCCAGTGATTCGATTAGGCCAGCGCCTTAGTGTTAAGGGCAAAGAGGTGGATAGTTCCTGTCCTGTGATTATCGTTCGCATCCATGGGGTAAAGGTTGGTTTGATCGTGGATCAAATTACTGAGGTATATCTGATTAAAGAAACGGAGGTAGTCGAGCCCCCGATTACCTTAAATCCCAAGCAAATGGAACAGCTTCAAGGGGTGATCAAACTAGAGCGCGGCGAAAAAACGCAGATTGTCATGCTGCTCAAGCTCGAAAAAATGTTTAGCTTTGAAGAGCATGGTGTTTTAAAAGAATTAGAGTCCGACGGCGAGGACAAAAAAGACAAGTTTGAAGGGGAAAAGGAAGCAGAGGTTCCGATTTTGGAGTTTGTGCTTAACAAAGAAAAGTACGCCATTGAGGTCTCGAAGACCAACGAGATCATCCCGATGCGAGAAATAGTGCCGGTTCCTAAATGCCCAGAGTATATCAAGGGGGTAATTAACCTCCGAGGGGAAGTGATTTCAGTGGTGGACCTGCCTAAGCTGGTTGAACATGATAGTTATGAATTTACGGATAATACCAAAATTTTGATAGTTAACTCTGGTGGGGAAGTGGCCGGGTTGATTGTTGAAAAAGTGGTGGGGATTCGTCCGGTTCTCTTGTCTGATTTTGAGCCCCCTTCGGGACTGTTGCGGCAAAGGGGCAACCTCTTTATCCGTGGGATGAGTAAAGACGATAAAACGGACGACATTGTGGTCCTGATGGATTTAGAAAATACGCTTAAACAAGCTCAAGGGATGAATGAAGAAACATCCGTATCCGGTGAAGGCCTCTTGGGGGTACAGCAAGAATTGGAAAGGCTTGAAGCAGAGGATCGCAAACTCCTTGGTGACCATTAAAGGGGGAGTGGCAGCGAATGCCCTATAAAGTTTTAGTGGTAGATGATTCGGCTCTGATGCGTTCAGAGATTAGTAAAATCATCGAAAAAGATAGTGAGTTGCAAGTGGTAGGCACCGCGATTAACGGCCAATTTGCTCTTGATAAGATCAAAAGCCTTGATCCTGATGTGGTTACCATGGACGTTAATATGCCAGTGATGGACGGGTTAGAGGCCTTAAAGCGAATTATGGCCGAATTCCCTAGACCAGTGGTGATGATCAGCAGTCTGACCCAAGAGGGTGCCGAAGAAACTATTAAGGCTTTGGAAGCGGGGGCGGTGGATTTTGTTGCCAAGCCGTCTGGCAGTATTTCGCGTGATATTGACCGGCAATCGGACAATATTCGAGAAAAAATAAAAGCGGCCGCTAAAAGTAGAGCTAATAAGAGTTTTATTAGACGGCCTTCAGTGCCGGTTAAAACCATCCTGCGCCAACCGGCACCTAGTTTTGCTTCGGCAAAAGTAGTAAGAGCCGATGGGTTAAATAGGGACCCAGTTGTCGGTCCTCAGGGGCCGGTGGTGGGGATTGGGGTTTCGACAGGTGGGCCTAAAACCTTGATGTCCCTTTTGCCCGAATTACCCGGCGATTTCCCTGGGTGTGTCGTGATCGCGCAACACATGCCCGAAAAGTTTACCGCTTCCTTTGCCCAACGCTTGGATAATCTGTGCCCTTTAAGGGTTAAAGAGGCAGAAGACGGCGAGGTTTTGGAATCGGGAACGGTTTACATTGCGCCCGGTGGTAGGCACATGTCTATAACCCACCGCAATCATAAGATATTTATGATCAAAACCACTTCAGAAGGAATGGGAAAGATATACCGCCCTTCGGTGGATATTTTGTTTGAGTCCCTTTCTGAGGCTATGGGAAATGCTTGGCTAGGAGTAATGTTGACCGGCATGGGGGCTGATGGGGCTCAGGCTTTGGTCGCCCACTACAAAAACGGTGGGCATAGTATCTGTGAATCTGAAGAAAGTTGTGTGGTGTTTGGGATGCCTGGTCGAGTTGTGGAGATGGGAGGGGCTGAGTTTATTTTACACGAAAACCAGATCTCCGCAAAAATCGTGGAGTTGATCGGGGAATATCGATGAGTATGTTTGCCAGTTCACCGCCGATCGAAATTTCAGAATTGGTCCCAATTCGAGACTTAATTCTGGAGCAAACGGGTATGTTTTTCGAGGAAAAGAAATTTTATTTTATCGAAAAAAGGGTTCAAAAACGGATGCAAGCGACCAACTCCACTTCGGTTAGGGAGTATTACCGGTTGCTAAAGCTTGGCGGTGGCGATGAAATCGGCCAATTAATTGAGGAATTGACCACCAACGAGACCTATTTTTATCGCAATATCCCCCAGTTGCAGTCTTTCGCCGAAGAGGCCCTACAGTTGTTGGTTGAGGAAAAACGCAAGGCTGGAGACTACCGCTTGCGTATCTGGAGTGCCGCCTGTTCTAGTGGCGAGGAACCTTATACCTTGGTGATGTTGATTAAGGAACACCTGCATGACTTTGCTAGGTGGAAACTAGAGGTCGTTGGAACCGATATCGACACCAAAATCATCGCCAAAGCGCAAATGGCCACCTACGATGAGCGTTCGGTAAAGGATGTCCCACCGGTCGTTCTTAACAAATATTTCGAAAACCAAGGTGGGCGGCATAGGGTGCGTCCCGAAGTGACCAATCTGGTTCAGTTTCACCATCTAAACCTGATGGATCGATATGCCATGCGGCGTATGCAAGGGTTTGATTTTGCTTTCTGCCGCAACGTGCTGATCTATTTTGATGAAGATTCCAGGAAAAAGGTGGTTAATGGGATTTATGACGCCTTGAATCCCGGTGGGTTTATCTTTTTGGGACACTCTGAATCGGTGGGTAAATTGAGCGGAGCCTTTAAGTTGGTTAAGTTTCAAAAATCCTTGTCCTATCGCAAATAGATGGGGCTCATGGAGCAGCAATGAACGACGAGCATAGACATAACGTGAATCGTTTGATCCACGACCTCGAACACGGCGACGAGACTACGAGGCGGTTTGCGGCTGAGGATATCGAATTTGGCAAGAATTTCGAGGCCATCCCTGCGCTTTCCAAAGGGCTTGGTGACTCTAGTATTGCTGTTGCGGAGGCTTGCTCTGCGGCCTTGATAGCTATCGGTGGCGAGGCGGTGGCCGAGGCCATTGTCAGTAATCTAGGTTCTGAAGATGTGCGGCTTAGAAATTTGACCAGTGAGGTTTTGAGTGGCCTTGGTGATGCGGCGGTACCTATCTTGGCCAATCAATTACAGTCCTTAGACCGAGACGTTCGCAAGTTTGCGGTGGATTCTTTGTTAATGATCCGCAGCGAGGCCTCTATGAAGGCCTTGGTGGTCGCTTTAGACGATAACGATGTTAATATCGCCGCCACGGCTGCAGATGGGTTAGGGGAAATCGGTACGGCTAATCATCTGGAGATATTAGCGACCTATCTAACTACCGAAGACCAATGGATGAAGTGTGCGGTGGTTAGAGGTATTGCCAGCATTGGTGGTCCTAAGGCGCTGCGCTTGGTTAGGCCTTATTTGAATGATGAGGACATGGTGGTGCGAATCACCAGCATCCAAGGGTTGGGCAAGATTGGGTTGGTCGATTCGGCCCAAGCTTTATTAGAAATGTTGGCCCTAGACGACTTGGGCTTTTATGGCGGCGAGGTGGTGACGGCTTTGTATCAGGTTTTGGGCCAGTTAGAGCGGGATCATTTCCCCAGCGTAGAGCCAGTCCAAGTCATAGGCAATCTTTCTCGACTGGTGGTTTCAGGGGCTTCTGACCAACGGATGAAAGCGATTGAAATGTTTTCGATCCTAAATCTCAAAGATTACGCAGAGGCCTTGATTCCGGCCTTGGGAGACGATAATGAAGACTTGCGTGAGTTAGCTTTGCAGTGCTTAGAAAAGCTGGCTCCTCAAAACTTACAACCCTTTGCTGTTTTAGCTAGGGATACTGCCAAGACCGATTTAGAGCGAGATGGAGCGATTCGGGTTATTGCCAGTTCAATCCTGCCCGAGCGGGACGCTCTTTTGCTAGAAGCTTTGCAAAGTGCCGACAAAGTAACTATCAAAGGTGCCCTATCTTATCTACCCATTAATGTGGGCCCAGCTTTGAGCCGAGAGCTTGCTCAACATTTGACCTCTGAAGACCTGTCCCTACGCTTGGCCACAGCCTTGGCCATGGGTCGATTGGCTGCTCCCGAATTTATTCCCCTTCTGGTTCCCCGATTACAGATTGAAAGTGAGCAAGATATTAAAGACGCCATTGATAACGCATTGATTCAAATTGGCTCCTCAGGTAGCAATAACTCAATTGCCCCTTATATCCAGTCCTTTACCCAAGAAGAGCGAAGTATAGCCCTAGAGCTTTATGGGTACGAAAATCCGGTGAGCCGCCAAAAAGAAATTATCGCCAGCCTTGGGGACCAACATACTCACATTCGAGTAATCGGCTTAAAGGTGCTGGCAAACTTGAAATTGCTTACTTTGCCGATCGTTGAGCATGCTTTAGCCGACGAAGACCCCACGGTGCAGGTCGAGGCTATTAGGGGCTTGGCCCTTTTAAATCTAGGTGATCAATTGATCCCAACCTTGAAAAGCTACGTAGAATATGGTCCAGTGAAATATGAGCGGGTTCAGGTGGAACTAATTCAACTCTTGGTGCGCTCTGGTTTGCTTGAGGCTTTGGAAATAATAAAGCCGTTTTTGCATTCTCCCTCCACCTGGATTAAGATCGAGGCGGTCGAGGGGTTACGGGCGATTGGCAATTCATCGGTCTTGCCCGATTTACAAGAATTAATGGATGATGCGGACGAGGACCTATTAGAAGCGTTGGAACAAGCAATTTACGAACTCGAAGGATAAGGAAAAGGGATGTCGAAGAAAGTGCTAGTCATTGACGATTCCCCAATCGTGCGGAACCTGCATTCGGTAATGTTAAAGACCGCTGGATTCGAGGTTAGCGAAGCAGAAAATGGGTTTGATGGTCTGGAAAAGGCGATGCAATCTCGCTACGATTTAATGGTGGTGGACGTAAACATGCCGAAGATGGATGGTTTCACCTTCTGTCGGGAGATGCGGGCGTCCGAAGAACACAAAGACGTACCCATTATAATCGTCAGCACCGAAGCCGAAGCTGAAGACAAGATGCAAGGCTTTAGAGCCGGGGCCAACCTATACTTAGTTAAACCGGTTAAGGCCGAGCAGTTGATCGAAAACGCCAAAATGCTACTTCAATAACCCCTAGGAGACAGAGATGTCCGACGAACTGGATGATCTGATACAGGGATTTGTCGAAGAATCCCACGAAGCCTTTGAAGCCATCGAAAACGATTTGTTGGCGATTGAGGAAAATCCCGAAGATGTAAGTATTGTAAACGGTATATTCCGGGTGTTGCACACCATTAAGGGGACCGCTGGGTTTATGGGGCTCGATGATATCAACCATCTGGCCCACAAGTTGGAAACGTTGTTTGATATGATCCGCAAGGAAACCATGTCTATCAATCCAGAATTGATGGACATCTTGCTGCCGGCGATAGATTTATTAAAACTGATGGTTTTTGAATTGGTTCAGCCCGAACGCTCTGAATACGGGCTGGAATCGACGATGGAGTTATTAGAAAGCTTGGCTAAGGGGGGTGCGATTCCGGCCAAGGTGGTTGAAGAGGAGCCCCCAAAAGTTGAGGTCCCGGTCAAACCGGTTAAGCTGGAACCGGTCAACTTTGAGCCGGATCCAGACGACGAAGGGCCCATCGTCACCGAGTTGATTCCCGAATTTGTGCAAGAGGCAGAGGAACATCTTCAAACGATTGAGGAAAACCTGCTCGCCTTAGAAAAGGACCCGACCAACGCTGAAGCGATTAATGAGGTGTTTCGTGCGACCCATTCAATCAAGGGCACCGCGGCCTATGTTAACGTGGGCAAGATCACCAGGCTAGGCCACAAAATGGAGACCGTTTTCGACCAGGTGCGAAAAGGTTCTCGAAGTTATTCCTCTGAACTTGCCGACCTGACTCTAAAAGGACTCGACCTGCTTCGCACTTTGATTTTTATGATCAAAATGGGCGAAGGCGTGGCTGTAATCCAGGTCAATGAAGTGATTGCCCTGCTGGATCGATATTTAGAGAGTGGGAGCAAAGTGGCCAGTGCGGCGGCGGCAGCTCCAGATAAACCGGCTCCCGCTAAAGCAGTACCGGCAGAGGCACATGCCGACTCAGTTAGTCCCTTGGACGCATTTAAAAATATCTGTGAGCAACAGGCTATTGCCATCGGTGTGACAGGTGGGGAACTGCGTTCTGGCGAGATTTCCCAAGAAAACTTGATGGTGCTTAATCGGGCGATCAAAACCCTTCACGGGGGGGCTGAGAAAATTGGGGCCAAACAAATGGTTGCTTGGCTTGAGGAGTATGGGGAGTTGGTCTTGGCGGTCTTGGCACAAGAAAAAAGCGCAGCCGAAGTGAGCGCGGAAGCAGCGACTTTGCAGGCCTCGATTGAGTCCGAATTGCTCCGTTATAGCCAAATGAAAAACGGTGAGCAAAATATAGAACCGGAAGCAGCCATAGCCACCTCTGCTAATCTACCAGCCAAAGCTAAAGTAGCGGCACCCGCTAAAAAACCGGCACCTGAAGCCAAAGTTCCAGAACAGGAATCAGAGATTAAAACCATGCGGGTCGATTCCGACCGGCTGGATATCTTTATGAACCTAATCGGCGAATTGATTATTGCCCGCAATAGCTTCAACCACACCTTAGGAGAGTTGGCTGGGTCTAATTTACCTGCAGCGGTGGTGTCTAATTTACGTGGGGTCGAAGCGGCTTTTAACCGGATTTCAGAGGATCTGCAAGGTACGTTAATGGCCATGCGCCTGATCCCGGTAAAAACTGTATTCCAAAAGATTCCAAGGATTGTCCGCGATATTTCCCGCAAAACTGGGAAAAATATTACCCTACAGATGGTTGGGGAGAATACCCAGATTGATAAATCAATTATTGAGATGATTGGGGACCCTTTGGTTCACATTATCCGCAATAGTTGCGACCATGGGGTCGAAACCCCTGAGGTCAGGAAGGCGGCAGGTAAGCCGGAGCAAGGCAATATTATTTTAAAAGCTAGCCACTTAGGCAGCAGTATAGCCATTGATATTATAGACGATGGGGCGGGGATTAATACCCCTCGTGTCTTGGAAAAAGCCTTAGAACGCGGGCTGATTCGGCCTGAACAGGCAGAACTGATGGACGACAAAGCTATTAACGCCTTTGTGTTTCATCCTGGATTTTCTACGGCGGCGCAGGTTTCGGATATTTCTGGCCGAGGCGTTGGGATGGACGTAGTTTTAACCAACATCCAAAAGATTCATGGTTCGGTCGATGTCGAGTCCGAGCGAGGTCAGGGTTGTCGGGTTAGGCTTTTATTACCCTTAACCTTGGCCGTAATCGACGCCTTGTTGGTGATCGAAAACAAGCAGATGTTTGCAATCCCTTTGGAAGCGGTCAAAGAATCTATCGAGATTCGCGAACAAGACTTGCACCAACTGAAGCAAAAAGAGGCGATCAATCTGCGCGGCGAGATTATTGGGGTGGCTCGATTGGCCCGACTGCTTGATCTACCTGAAAAAGAGGCGGACCCTAACCGAGTGGTTTCAGTGGTTTTTGTACAGGTGGGCAATAAAACGATGGGGATTGTGGTGGACGACCTCTACAATCAACAAGAAATCGTGGTTAAACCCTTGCAACCTTATTTAACCCGAATTCCTGGGATTAGCGGCTCGACAATCTTGGGAAGCGGCGATATCATCCTGATTCTGGAACCGGCCGAATTGGTCGAATTGGCCTCGGTTTAGCGCAGTTTGCCGAGGGCCTTAAACCCTTGGGAATTGCATGAAAAAAAAGCGACTGATCACTTCGGCCCTGCCCTACGTTAATAACGTTCCCCATTTGGGCAATATTATTGGCTGCGTTTTGTCTGCCGATGTTTACGCCCGCTACTGCCGGGCGGCGGGTTACGAAACCCTCTACATCTGCGCTACGGACGAATACGGCACGGCCACCGAAAACAAGGCCCGTGAAGAGGGGCTAAGCCCAAAAGAAATCTGCGATAAATACCACGCCATCCACCAAGAGATTTACCAATATTTTAATATTAGCTTCGATTTTTTTGGGCGAACCAGCCATCCCGAACATATAGAGGTTACCCAAGCGATCTTTAGTGATCTGGACAAAGCGGGGTTAGTGCTAGAGCAGGAAACAGAGCAAACCTACTGCGAGGTGGACCAGATGTTTCTGGCCGATCGTTATGTCGAGGGCACCTGCCCCCATTGTGGCTATGAAGGCGCCCGGGGCGACCAATGTGACCGTTGTGGCAAACTCTTGCAACCGACTGAACTTAAAAATCCCAAGTGCCAAGTTTGTGGCAATCCTCCGGTTTTAAAAAAAACCAAGCACCTTTACCTCGATCTGCCCAGTTTAGAATCCCGGCTTTCTGAATTCCACCAGCGATCAAGCATCCAAGGCAAGTGGGCGCATAACGCAATCACCACTACCCAGGGTTGGATTGAGCGAGGAATACAGCCTAGGCCCATTACCAGGGATCTGAAGTGGGGGGTCCCCGTGCCTAAGGCAGGGTTTCAGAACAAAGTGTTTTACGTCTGGTTTGACGCCCCGATTGGTTACATCTCGGCCACCAAAAGTGGATACCCAGACACCTGGAAGGATTGGTGGTTTGATCCAGAAGGTACCCAATTGTACCAGTTTATGGCCAAGGACAACATCCCCTTTCATACGGTGGTTTTTCCGGCCAGCTTAATTGGTTCAGGACAAAACTGGACCTTGCTTCATCACATCGCCAGCACCGAATATCTAAACTACGAGGGTGGTAAGTTTTCTAAAAGTAGGAGCTTAGGGATTTTCGGTACCGACCTAAAAGAGTTGGATATCCCAATTGACCTTTGGCGATTTTATCTGTTGTTTAACCGGCCTGAACGTTCAGACAGCAATTTTAGTTGGGATGGGTTTTTAGAAGACATTAACTCTAATTTTATCGACAATATTGGCAATCTCCTTAACCGGGTGTTGGTTTTTTATCAAAAAAACTACGGGCAGCCTTTAGACGGCGCGATTCCCGCCAGCCAAGTTGGGTTTTTGGACCAAGTCAAAGAGTTAGGGGCCACCGCTTTGGGCTTGATGGATCAGGTGCAGATCAAAGATGGGCTTAAGACCATTCTAGCTATGGGCCGTCTGGGTAACAAATATTTCCACGACTCGGAGCCTTGGAAGGGGATCAAAGAAGACCCGGAAAAAACCAAAGAAATCTTGGTCGCCCTGATATACCTGCTCCACGACCTAGGGCAGTTGCTTAGCCCCTATATGCCCCAAACTGCTGAGGAAATTTTAGGGATGCTAGGCCAAAAAAAACGGGGCCTAACTGGCTTGGGAGATTGGTCGAGCTTGGCCGGGGCCCAATTACCGGCGCCAGCAATTTTGTTCCAAAAACTCGAGAAAAAACGAATCGATTCCTTTAAAGATCGTTTTTCAGGCAAACGCGAACTGGTTGAGGAAGGGCCAGACCCTTTTGCCGCCTGGGCCAAGGTGGAAATTAAAGTGGGCAAAATCATCCATATTGAACCCCATCCTGAAGCCGATAGGCTATATGTCGAAAAAATCGACCTTGGCGAAGATCAGCCCCGGACTTTGGTTTCAGGGCTGAAGGCCTACTATTCAGCAGAAGAGTTGTTAGGCCGCAAGGTTTTAGTCGCGAGTAACCTTAAACCTGCCCTGCTTCGCGGGGTGTGGAGTCAGGGGATGGTTTTGGCGGTGGAAAAAAGGAAGCGCCTCGAAGTGGTCGATTTGAAAGAGGCCGAGATTGGAGAGGTCGCCTTTTTAGAGGGAGAGTCTCCCAACAGGGCCCTTCCTGAAATTGAATTAGACACCTTTTTTGCGGCGCAAATCCGGGTTAAAGATCACCGCTTTGAGATTGAGGGGCGAGGGTTGTCCTTGGCGTTTGGGCCACTCAAAAGTGTGGAGATTAGCGAAGGTAAGGTCGGCTAGGGGCAAAGCGGAGCAAGGTTTTGGTCAACTCTTGGCGGTTGACCGGTTTGGTTAGATAGTCGTTCATCCCTGCGGCTAAACAGTGCTCTTTGTCGATGGCCATAGCGTTGGCGGTTAGCGCGATAATCGGGATATTCGCTTGGTCTCCGCCGTCCATACGGATTTCCTTGGCCGCCGCCATACCGTCCATTTCAGGCATTTGGAGGTCCATCAAGATTAAGTCAAACTGGTCTTGGCCCAGTTTTTTAACCGCTTCCAGACCGTTTTCAGCAATAGTGACCACCACTCCCCACCGCTCCAAAATCTTAAGCATCAACCGCTGATTGGCTTTATTATCCTCGGCCAAAAGTATTCTAAGCCCCTGCAAGGGGGCAAGGTTTTCAGTTCCCACCTCTGGGGCTGGCGCCTCGACGGGGGTTAGATCAAGGGTGAAGGAAAACCGGCTGCCCATTCCTAATTGGCTGTCCAACTCAATCTGACCACCCATCAAGCCAATCATGCGGCTGGCTATCGCTAGGCCCAAGCCAGTCCCTCCATATTGGCGTGTGATGCTAGGGTCCCCTTGGGTAAAGGATTCAAATATTAACCGCCCTTGGTCCTGGGTAATCCCAATTCCCGTATCTGCCACTTCAAAACACACCCCTAAAGGATCGAGTTTGACGCCTATCCAAACTTGGCCCCTAGGGGTAAATTTGAGGGCGTTACTTAACAGATTTACCAATACCTGGCGCAGCTTGGGCCAGTCACCCTGGACCCAAGGTGAAAGGTTGGGGTCTAGCGCAAGCTCAAGGTCCAAGTCTTTTTCCGCAAAGGTTCGCTCAAAACCTTTGATTAAGGTTTTGAGCTCTTGGGGCAAATTTATCGGCTGCGGGTCTAATAACATTTTGCCCGATTCGAGCTTGGAAAAATCCAGTATGTCATTAACTAAGCTGGAGAGCGCCTGGGCGGCATCTTGGGCCAAGACTAGGTTTTCTTTTTGATCAGGTGGCAACTCAACCTCGCTTAAGAGCTGGGTCATGCCTATCACGGCATTTAGCGGTGTGCGGATTTCGTGGCTAAGGAGGTTTAAAAAATCGGCCTTGGCGTTGAGGTTTTTCTCTAGTTTTTTATTAACCTGTTTAAGTTTTTGGCGTTGGCGCTCAAAATATCCGGCCATTAGGGACAGGTAAAGCCCCACCACAAAATAGCAGGCCCCGTAAAATAGATTAATTTTTAGCGTATGCAGATCAGGGAAATCAATAACGGACAAGACCAGATAACCAGCAGTAGTGACACTGGTTAGGCCCAAGGAAAAAGAAAAACTGGAGGAAGATAAAAAGAAGATAAGGGCTAAAAAGGCCATAAACAAAGCGGTCACCCGCATGGGCCCCAGAAAAGTTAGGGTCCAAAACCACAACAAAGCCCAATTGCTAAAAATCCCGAAGTTGATCCAACGGATTTGGTTGGTACTTAACTCCTTTATCCAGGTAGTTAACCCATAAAAAAAAGCAGAACTGACCGCAACCCAGAGGGTCCAAACCCAGATACGCCAAAATCCAAAATCTGCCAGACCCACTTCTTGGATAAACACCAAAAAAAAGAAGGGGACCAAATAGCCAGCCATCGCTAGCCGCTGCTCAGCTTGTACTCTTTTTTTAAGATGCGCCGATTTTTTTTCCATGACCTTCCTTAATCTTTAATATCCAGAAAATAAAGGGTGGGTCTATAAAAACCTAGGGTCCTGTTTTTCGTTAGGACCGGACACTTTGGGATAGGGGACCAGCTTGCCTTGCCAGTCGGTTAGCAAATAACCTTGGTTCCCCTCTAAAACTTGAGCACTCAATTCAGCCTTGCCCCCTGGAGGATCGGCGATTAGCTTGGGCAGCATGGGGCCGCTGAGAATTTGCCTTAAGGCACCGTGGATTTTTTGGGCTTCGCCCAGGTCGCCTCGAAAGCTGGATGCCCCTGCAATCCAGTCGCAGAGGTATAAGGCGTAGGGCCTCACCCCCAAATAATATAGTTCTCGAAAGAGCGCCGCTAAAATTTCGGTTTGGTGGTTTACCCCTTTAAGTAATACCGACTGACTAGAAACCATAATCCCTTGAGCTAACAAAAGCTCAACCGCATGGGCGGCTTGAGGGGTAAGTTCACAAGGATGCACAAAGTGGGCGTTGATCAAAAGAGGCTTGAACCGGCCTAAAAGCCGGGCCAAGTCGGGTGTGATCCGCTGAGGCATCACGGCCAAGGCCTTGGTTGAAAACCGGATAAAACGGAGGTGAGGGATTTTTTTTAACCCCTCTAAAATCCATTCGAGACGGGCGTCTGAAAGCATCAGCGGCTCCCCGCCCGATAAGATCACTTCTTCAATCTCGGTTTCTTGAGCTAGCCAATCAAGCCCTTCTTGCCACTGCTTCTTGCCCAATTGCTGCGCTCGGTCCCCCACCAAACGAGCGCGGGTGCAGTACCGGCAATAGGTAGCGCATTGGTTACAAAGCAGGAACAAGGCGCGGTTAGGGTAACGGCGGACAATGGCGGCCTTTGGGCGGGTGGCTTCTTCGGCCATGGGGTCGCTAGTTTCGTTGGCGGCCAAAACCAATTCTTGAGGGTCAGGAAGGATGGTTTTTAACAGTGCTGGGACCGCTTGGCAAAGTTGGGCATAATAGGGGGTAACACCCAAAACTAGCCTGCTAGAGGCCTGCTGGGCGAAGGCCTGCCAGTCTTCACCCAAACCAAATGCTTGGGCAAAGTCTTGGGGGGTGGTTAGGCGGTTTTGTACCTGCCACTGCCAGGTCGAACCAGGGCGGGCGTTCAAAACCCACCTGGGATCAACGGGTTTGGGGGATCTTGCCTAGACGGGCGGACAGGTTGCGAGTGGTTTGGTGACCCGGCCCAAAGACTTGGGCACTCATTTCGTGCGCCTTTTTGTAGTATTCGTAGGCCTGTTTGTCTTGACCCATCTGGTTCCACTGGTCGCCTAGTTTGGCCCAATACTGAACTAAACCAGGGCTGGGTTGCATTTTGGGAGCGAACATTATCCTCCTTAAAAATAAAGGTTTCGCAATGCCTTTTCCCACTCATGCAAAAGTTGTACATTTTTTTATTACCTTTATGAAAATCGAATCCGTGGGTCCACCCAAGCGAGACAGAGGTCGGAGAGGATGTTTCCAAGAAGAAAAATTAGGCTGGTTAAAAAAAGGCTACCTAAGACCACGGGGTAGTCCCGCTCGGTGATCGCTTGAAACCCGAGTAGCCCTAATCCGTCGATGTTAAAAACGGTCTCAATGAGGTAGCTACCTGTAAATACTAGACTGATATTATTTCCAAAACTTGCCGCTAGCGGGATCAAGCTGTTGCGGAGCGCATGTTTCCAGATCACTTGGCTGGCAGGCAATCCCTTTGCAAAGGCGGTGCGCACATAGTCGGTGCTTAAGTTTTCTAAAAGCGAGTTCTTCATCAAAACAGTCATAGAGGCAAAAGCCCCAATTAAATAGCAGGTCAAGGGTAAGATAGAATGATAAACGACGTCCCAAACTTGGCCCCCCCAAGATAGGTCGTCAAAGTGATCCCCAGTGAAGCCCTCCATCGGGAACCACTCTAAACGCCCACCAAAAAAGACCACCAAGATCAACCCTAAAACAAAGGCGGGCACGGCGTAGCCGGTAAAAATTAAAATAGAAGTGACACTGTCAATCCAGGTTTTGTCTTTAACCGCTTTGAGCACACCCAACGGGATGCATACTAAATAGGTCAAAATGCTGGTCACTAGACCGTAATACAAAGAAACGGGCAAACGCGCCTTGATCAAATCCCAGACCGGTTCGTTGTAACGGTAGGACTCTCCCAGATCGAGCCGCAAGATATCGCCCATCCAGTCCAAGTAAGCGACTAGGATCGGTTTATCAAAACCATAGAGTTGTTTGAGATATTCAAGATCCGCCTCGCTTAAACCCTCGCGGGCTCCGTTGTTGTTAGAGCGTTTGCCAGTTTGTTCGGCGCCAGAAAATTGGCGCTCCATTAACATTTGCTCAATGGGCCCTCCAGGTACCACCCTAGTGATCATAAAGGTCAATAGGGTGATCCCAATCAAGGTGGGGACCAGCAACAAAAAGCGGCGGATTAAATATTGGCGCATCGGTTTCTCCTGTTCCTGATCCTAACGGGCAGCCCAAAAAGGCACAAGCCTTTGCCAAAAAAAGGCTAATCCTTTATAAATAAGCCATGAAAAACCTACGATTTCTTTTAGCCATAAATACCCGCTGGTGGAACGCCGAGGCCCATTACGCCCTAAATTTGGGTCTGGCCTTGCGTACCTTTGGGCACGAAAGTGTTTTTTTAATAAATCTAGGCTCGCCTATTTGCAAACGGGCTATAGAACAGGGATTTGAGGTAATAACCGATCTGGAGTTGGATAATTCAAAGCCTTGGGTGCAGTGGAATAATTACCAACGGTTATTAAGACACCTGCAAGCCGGGGGCTTTAATCACTTGGTTAGTTTTAAGTCAGCGGGCTCCTGGATCTTTGGTCCGGCTCGGCGGCAGTTTATCGGAATGAAGCATATCAAAATCAGGGGGGAAGCTAGGGCACCGAGACGGAACTGGCTAAACCGCTTGGCTTACGGTCCGGTTGGTTGTGACGGGGTCTTGGGAGTGAGCAGACTGGTGCAGGGTTGGATCGAGGGGTTGGGGATAAAGGACCAACCGGTAGGCCATTTGTTTTATGGCGCTCCAGAGTTGGTAGATTGTGGCGAGGCGGTGCTATTGAATCTACCCAGGGGGAAAAAAATCTGTTGTCTTTTGGGTCGAAACCAACCAGTCAAGGGGCACCTGGAATGCTTGGAAGCCTTCCGGCTTCTTAATCGGGAGGATCTACATCTCTTGTTTTTAATTAAGGATTTGGCCGAATTCCCAGAGCAATTAAAAGCCATTGAGGCCTATATCAAAACCTGGGGGATGGCTGGCCAAGTGACCCTTAAAGGACCCGTAGCCAATCTGGCCGGGGTGCTGGCCCAGGTTGATTTAGGGTTGATCCCCAGTTTGGGAAGCGAGGTGAATTGCCGGGTGATGGTTGAGTTTTTGAGCCAACAAATCCCAGTGGTGGTCAGCCCCGCAGGCACCCTGCCAGAGCTAGTGAGAAATCAGGCGGTATTAGCAAAAGATTTTAGCGCGCTAGCTTTTAAAACCGCGATGGAACAAGCGTTAAACCACCTTGAGGAACTAAGGGCCAACACCCGAATAGACTACCTAGAGCGGTTTTCCCTAAACCCCTTTGGCCAAGGTTTTTTAGACTTTTTGGCGCAAATTGAGCAGAGGTGAACAAATCTTGCATTTTACTTCTAGGTGGCCCCTTGAGTTTTATAAGGCCCCGGCCTAAACTGGCCCAAAAAAGGGACAAGATTATGGTAAAAAAATTCATCAGTATGGTATTGATCCTCAGCGTGTTTGTGGCGGCACAACCAGCCAGGGCACAAGACGAAGGCGAACCAGCTCTAAAAACGATGGCATTGTTTTCGGTGGGTGGTGCTGCTGGGGGTGCTGCGCTGGGCGTAGCGGTTTGGATGCTGGACCCTTTAAACCCGAACTCTGATTTTACAAACTCTATGTTTACTGGGCTCGCAGTTGGAACCTTTGCGGGCTTGATTTTTGGCGGGATGCAATTACAAAAGCAGGCGGTGTTCCCCTATTACGAAGACTACCCCGCCCCTTCTAACGAATTCGACGATTCGAGCCCCTTCGGTCCCCAAGGCTATCTATACCGACCAGGCGACAAAAAAAACAAAACCCCCCGCATGCCCCTAGCCCACTTCAGGTTTAAGTTTTAGGTTTCTCTTGCAAAATTGGGGGTGTGTGGTAGAATTGATCGGAGAAAAGGCGTATATGGAGGGTACAATGAAACCAAGTGTTTTTACCGAAGCAGAAGTGGACGAGTTTAAATTTAAGGTAGAGCCCTGTCCACCCGGGCTCCTGACCGGACTAAAAAAATTGCCTAAACTGGTTGATGATGAGGGTAACCCGGTTCGTTTACAGCTGCGAAAGCCCGCCAGCAAAAGTGGTTTAGACCGATCTAAGTTGGTCAAAGCCATTAAAGAGGTGGCCAGACAGCGGGCGTGATTGACGTAGGCTAGCCAGATGAAAGAATCCTACGACAGCAACGTTTTTATAAACTGCCCCTTCGACACTGAATACGCCCCCCTTTTAGAAGCCGCTATTTTCACCGTCTATTGTAGCGGTTTCTTGCCTCGGACCACCAAAAATATAAACGATTGTGGTCCGACCCGTATTGAAAAAATAACCTATTTGATCGAAAATTGTCAGTTCGGAATCCACGACCTTTCGCGAACCGAGTTAGACGAAGTTAACGGGTTACCCCGATTTAACATGCCCTTGGAATTGGGCTTGTTTTTAGGGGCAAAACGTTTCGGGGCACCGAAGCATAAATCCAAAGAAACTTTAATTTTAACCGAAAAACCCCACGCGCACCAGAAATATCTATCTGATATCGCTGGCCAAGATCCAGAATCGCACTATAACGAAGTCAAAAAACTGGTTACCCTCATTCGCGACTGGCTCAGGCCGAAAGTTGAACATATGCCTAGCGGTAGTATCTTGTTTAAATATTATTCTACCTTTCGCCGGGAGCTTCCAAGTATCTGCCATTCTTCGCAACTGGACCTCAATGAGTTGTCTTACGCCGACTTTTGCGAGGTGGTTTACCAGTGGATAAAGAACAATAATTCCTAGTTAATCCCCCAAATACCTTGCCAGCCAGTCCCTTTTAAACTGGGCGAACCGGTTGGCCAGGATGGCTTGGCGGGCTTGGTTCATGAGGTCGTGGAGGAAGTGGAGGTTGTGGTAGGTGTTCAGACGGCTGGCGAGAATTTCGCCGCTTTGGAATAGGTGGCGTAGGTAGGCGCGAGAATAATTTTGGCAGACCGAACAGCCACAATTGGGATCTAGGGGGCCTGGGTTGGTACGGTGACTTGAATGTTTGATGTTGATTTTGCCTAAACTGGTAAAAAGCCCACCGTTTCTGGCGTTGCGGGTAGGTAACACGCAGTCGAAAAGATCAATTCCCGCCTCAATTCCGTTGAGTAGATCAACCGGGTCACCAACTCCCATTAAATATCGGGGTTTGTCTTTGGGTAGCAGGGGGGTGGTGTAGCCGCAAACCTCGGCCATAATTGATTTGGATTCGCCCACACTTAGCCCGCCAATGGCGTAGCCGTCGAATCCCAAATCCACCAACCCCAATGCCGATTCTCGGCGCAATTCCTCAAAATCGGCTCCTTGCACAATCCCAAACATGGCGTTTTCGCTACGCCTTGCCTTAAGACTCCGCTCTGCCCAACGGTGGGTCAGGGCGATACTTTCTTTGACCTGCTCGCGCTCAGAAGGGATGGGAAGGCATTCGTCCAGGACCATCATAATGTCAGAACCCAGATTTTCTTGGGTCTGAATTACCGATTCAGGAGTAAAAGCCAATTTGGTACCGTCCAAATGACTTTGGAAGGTGACCCCGGCCTCGGTGATCTTGGTTAACTTTGCCAGGGAAAACACCTGGAATCCCCCAGAATCGGTCAGGATCGCCCCAGGCCAGTTCATAAACTTGTGTAGCCCCCCCAGTTCCTTAATCAAACTGTCACCAGGGCGCAGGAAAAGATGGTAAGTGTTGCCTAAGATCAGTGGGAACCCAATCTGGGTGAGCTCTTCACTGGTCATGGCTTTTACCGTGGCCGCAGTGCCCACCGGCATAAATAAGGGGGTCTGGATTTGTTTTGGGCCTAGCCAAAATCGGGCCGCACGAGCTTGCCCGTCTTCGGCCTCTAGCTGAAATTTAAGCCGCCCCAAACTAATTTACCTTTTCCGATTCATGGGGGAAGGACTCCCGCAGCCACCGGAAATTATAGATTCCCGTATCATGCCCATCACTCCAATGGATGCGAAGCCCGTAATTGCCCACGTAGGCCGAATCTAACGGATGAATGTCTTTGGCGACTTTCGAGTCGTCTAAGATTTTTTCCCCACTCACTTCATCAACACAACTAGCGCAAACACAAGCACAGCGAAGGCTGAAATATTCAAAACGGGCCAAGGTCCCGTCCTGGTACAAGATGTTAACCTTCCCGTCGTAAAAAACCTCTTTAGTGCGGAACTGGAGTGGCATCCGGGCCATCACTGGACCTCGGCCAATTGCTGTTCTAAGGCCTTGGCAATATCTACAAACGCTTGGGCCGAAGCGCTTTTAGGTTCGCTTAAAACCACCGGCAAGCCCGCGTCTCCGCCTAGGCGGACTTCAAGTTCGATAGGGATCGAACCTAAAAAGGGAATGTCTTGCTCGCCTGATTCGGCCTGCGCGCCGCCCTTTGAAAAGATCGGGGTTTCCTCACCGCAGCGGGGGCAGATAAAGCTCGACATGTTTTCAATCATGCCCAACAGAGGGATGTTGACCTTTTCAAACATCTTAACCGCTTTGCGGGCATCTAAAAGTGCCACATCTTGAGGGGTACAAACAATCAAAGCACCCGTGGCTTCTGTTAGTTGGGCCAGCGTGATCTGCACGTCTCCTGTTCCTGGGGGCAGGTCGATTATACAATAATCCCCGCCCGGCCATTCGGTGTCGCGCAACATCTGCTCCATCACTTGGTGGATCATCGGTCCTCGCCAAACGACCGCCTCGTCTTCGCCCACTAAATTGCCCAAAGACATAAACTCAACCCCATGGCGTGATAACGGCAACAGTCGGCGGCCAATAACCTCAGAAAACTCGCCCCGGCTGCCCATCATGGCTGGAATCGAGGGGCCGTAAACATCGGCGTCTAGCAGCGAAACCTTTCGTCCTAAGGACTTGAGGGCCAGCGCCAGATTGACAGCGGTAGTTGATTTACCTACCCCACCCTTGCCGCTAGCCACCAGGATCACATGCTCGTATTCTTCTAAATAAGCAGTTTTTCGCGGGGGGGCCGCATGGTGAACCGGTTTTTCTGCCTCTTCTGCAGAGTCAACCACCCGAATCCCGACTTCTTCGATGCCTTCAATTGATTTCAGCGCAGCTTCAACCGCTTTGGTCAAACCACCAATAAAACTTTCATAGTCCTTAGGCACTACTAGCACCGTTTCAGCCTTGGTTCCGTTGACCTCTAAGGAATAAATAACATCCGCGTCCAAGATGTTTTGACCCGTGTCTCCGTAGGCAATTTCGGAAAAGGCGTCTCTGATTTTCTGTTCTAAAGGGTCCATCGTAGTCTGCTGATTCAGGTTAGGAATATGGTTTGGTTTTAGCTGTTTGCACGCTTCGGGGCAAGTCTGTTCTGGTAACCCCTCATTTCTTCGGCGGGCGAAAGGCCTTGACCACCTCTGGGTTGGTCTCCAAAATCGGTCCGCCAATAAGCTCGATACAATAAGGAATAGCCGCAAAGAGTTCACCTAGCGTTTCGTTGATCGATTTTGGCTGGCCAGGGAGATTAACAATTAGGCATCGGCCCCGAATCACGCCAACTTGCCGCGATAAAATCGCGGTGGGCACGTATTTGAGACTGATCTGCCGCATTTGCTCACCAAAACCGTCTAATACCTTATCGGCCACAGCTAAGGTAGCTTCGGGGGTAACATCACGCAGCGCCGGGCCCGTTCCGCCGGTGGTGAGAATCAGAGAGCAGGTTTGCGAAAGCTCCTTTAATACCGCCTCGATCTGATCCTGTTCGTCTGGGACCAGCCTAGAGATCAAGGTATATTTAGTAACCAAAGCCTTCGAAAACCAATCGGCGATAGCCGGACCGCCCAGGTCTTGGTAAGCTCCCTTAAAAGCTCGATCACTAACGGTGACGGCGCCGAGATATATGGTCATGTCGCTCCCATTGGCAAGGCTGGGCTTTGAAGATTGGCGAAAAAAAGACCCCTAAAAATCGATGACACAAGCATACCAATCCTGGCTGGTTAAAGGTAAAATCTTAATCGAGCAAGCGCAAATCGCTCCCGAAACGGGGGGGGCCTTATTAGAAGAGGCGGCCCGCTGCTTTGCTCAGATTGGCGATCTTCGCTGGCAGTCCTTCGCTTTGCATTTGCGTTTTCGAAAACGAAGCTCAACCGACTCGCCAGAACAACTCGAAAATTGGGCGCAAACAGCTCAAGCTGGTTACCGGCAATCTTATGACCGATTGGGGGAGATTCGGCTTTTAATCGATTGGGCTAATTTAGCCGCCGCTAGTCAAAATGTCCATCTGGGGCTAAGTCGCCTGCGTCAAGCGCAGGCCTTGGCCCAAGGTCTGCCCATGGCTGCCCAGGTTTTGGGTCATCTGGCTTATTGGCAAGCCAGCTTGGGCGAATACGACCGGGCCTTAGATTCGCTCGATCTCGCCTTACATCAAGGGGGCGAGGCGGACCCAGAACTGCTGGGCTGGATTTTAGAGCAATTAAGTTTTTCCCTCTGCCGCCTCTTTCGCCCTAAAGAGGGGGAGCGGTTTTATATCAAAGCGCTTAAACAATACCTGGACCAAAACCACTGGGAGGGGGTCGAGCGGGTTTATCAAAACCTTTTGCGACTAGAAAAAACCCTAGGCGTTGGCTTTAGCCGCAGCGAACTAGGGCTTAGGGTCCGCGCTCTACTTAAGCGCCAAGGGTTGCTATCGCTTGTTTAAGTAGCGCGGTCACTTCTTTGGCTAAGGGCATCATATCTGCCCTGCCCACGATCTGGAACATCTTGACCGGGTGGAGCGCGGTTACCTTAAACCGTCCAGGCTTAAGCTCGCGAATCAAGACGTTGCAAGGGAGCAAGAGACCAATGTCCTTTTCGTTGGTCATCCCATGATAGGCATATCCAGGGTTGCAAAAACCCAAAATTGAGTAGGGCTCTAAGTCTTTATCAATCTTCTTTTTGATGGTCGCTTGCGCATCAATCTCTGTTAAGAGCCCAAAACCCACTTCCTTTAAAGCGGCAATGGTTTTTTCCCGGATAGCGCCAAACTCTCCTTCTAGTTCGACCGCAATGCCATAGTCATTACTGGGCATTTCTACGGGGCCATATTTTTTGTCTAAATACTCTAGGATCACGCTGCTATCAACCAGGACTTGACCCTCGTCGATTAGGGCGGGGACAAAGGATTGACCGGTTTTTTCTTTGAGTTCTTTTCGGTCTGCACCTAAGGGTTTGACCGGGATAACCAGGGCGGGCAGGCCCAGAAATTCGAGTTTTCGGCGAACCAAGTGGCAATAAGGGCAGTCTTCTAAGTGGTATAGGGTGATACTCATTAGGGGGCCTTGGTTTGGGGCGGGGGCTTGACAAGGGCTCCCGACATGGTTATATAATAATATTCAAATATGCCGATAACATCATAATAGGTAAGTCCTATGTCGTCAAGTGGCCTCTTAGACCAGATTCTGACCTATCGTTTACTGATTCCAGCGGCGATTCTTTTGGGATTAGCCCCCTTTGTTCCCGAGCCCCACCTCTTTGAGAAGCTGCGGATGCTGGTTCATGGGGACCTCAAGAGGCCAATCGATATTTTTGACCTCTTTTTTCACAGCTGGCCGATTTTACTTATCGGCGTGAAGATTGGGCGGGATTTCTGGCTAAAAAACTAGTGGGTTTCGGTGCAAAAGATTCTTTGGATCATTGCAAATAAATCCACCATCTCGTGATTTGCTACCGAATAAAGGGAAAAGTTCCCTTGACGGCGGCTGGTTAAGATACCCCGATCTTTCAGCAAGGAAAGGTGCTGGCTCAAGGTGGCCTGTGCGATACCCACATAGGCTTCGAGTTGTTGCACCGAATGCTCGCCTGTTTGCAAAACACATAAGATTTTTAGCCGCTGAGGATGGGCTAATACTTTAAGGCAGCGAACTGCTTTATCAATATTGTCCTCTTGATCGTCAAAGAGGGCTTCTAATTGTTTTACTAGGCTCGGGTCGGCTTCAATAGCCTTTTTATTCATGTTCATCTCTATGCTCGCTTTCCGATTATTAGTGTATAGCAATATACGGATGCTTGAAAGCAAAATAATAGTCTTATTTGCCGAGCAGGTAAGTCAAGTTAAAAAATAAGACCTACCGAATTCGATAATAATCCTTTATTTCAGGGAACATATCGTTTTCATAGCGGCGGAAAGCTAAAAATTCCTGGTCTTCTACCCCGTTGTCGATTAGGTATTTCAACTTATAAAAGTAGTCCAAATACTTCTGGATTTCCCGTTGCATGTCTTCCTCGAAGTCTCCAGAAATAATCACAAAGGTCAGGTCTGAACTAATCGCTCGGTTAAGCTCGACCCCCATTTGCTCGACCAATTCCTTTTGATACGCGTTTAACTCCCCCTTTATAGCCCGGCCCAGATAGTGTTGTTCAATCCCGTCGGCCCGTTCTAGCTCGCGTTGGGTCCAGGCGACTTTGGGGTCTGTCCACCGGATATGCGTGGATTCGTGGCCCCAGGTACTAGGGTTAGGGATCGCCTCGGGCAAACTAGGATAACCCACTAGATAATGGCTAGGTGTGGTCAACCCGATATAATCGCCAACACGATTAAATTCGCGCAGCAATTCCTCGATAAAGACAGGCCCCTCGGCCCAATGGTGGCCAAACAACTCGGCGTCGTAGGTGCAGGTGATCAAGGGCTGATTAGGTATCTCCCAATGCTCCAATTCCCCCGCTTTAGAACAAAGTTTTTTATAGAAATCTTGCGCCATTTCGCGCGCAGTTTGGTGGGCTCGATCGGGGTCATAAGCCTCTTTGTGTTCACTGGTTTTGCTCGTGATCCGTTTCAGCGGCAAGCCCCAATGGCGGTGGTGGTACTCACGGAAGTCTGGGTGACCAGCATAACCAATCTCGGCGTCCCAGACCTGCACCCGCCCCATACGAGAGCGGCCAAAGGCGACCACGTTACTTTCAGGATGCACCAAGGGGTTAAATTCTTCAGGCCCTGGCCTAGAAGAAGCCGAAAGGGCAGCCTCGGCCTCTACAAAATAATAATGCAACCCTTCTTTATCTAAAAACCGATCCACCGATGGGAAACAACTATTTTCAGCCAGCCAGATACCACGAGGGCGGTCGCCAAAAATGCGGTGATGGGCGCGAGCGGCCAAGGTTAATTGAGCGTCTAACGAATCGGGCATAGATTCTAAACAGGCGGGCATCCCGTGGGTAGCGGTGCAGGTAGAAATCTCTAAAAAGCCCGAGAGTTCCAACGCTCTGAACTGACCAATCATGTCTTTGTGGATAACTTGATTGTAAAAAAAGTCGAGCGCCTTGAGTTGATCCAGGTGTTTTTGTGCGGCCCAGATAAATGCCGGAGCTTCCAAGCGGGACTTCATCAAAGCAATCTGGCTTTGGGTGTGCGCCTGCATCCTAATTAACAAACGGCAAAGGTAATCCTTAAACCTGGGGTGGCTGATCATATAAGCCACGGGCGGCGAAATATCGAGGCTGCATTGGTAATCAACCCCTTCGTCAGCGAGTTTTTTAAAGACCATTAGCAAAGGCAGCCAAGCATCAAGGCAATTTTTTAAAGCCCATTCTCCAGGTGGGTTATGCACCTCTTCACCGTGTGGGGTACGAATGGGCCAGACTACGTCTTTTAAGTAGGAGTCGCGGAAGGGTTCGACCCGAAAGAGGTTGGGCGAGTGCATATGTAAATGAAGCATCACCTTGGCGCGATTGGCAGAATCATGGCCGTTTTGCCGAACCTCCCTTTGACTGGGATGGTGCCAATGGTCCCCAAGTGGCCGAACCCCGGCCAGATGGCTCGATACTTCGCCTTTGCCTCTAGGGGTAACGATATTACCTGAGACCGGGGTCAAGGCCGCTTCCATGTGATGGTGCCGAGCGACAATCTCGGCAGAATAACAGCGGTTAGGCTCCACGTCGATGTACAGGTTTTGGTATATTCCAAGCAGATCGACAATGGGGGTTTCTAAGTCGGGCCGCAAGGTTCGGTTGCCTAAGTGTTCCTCATGAAGCTTTAGATAAAACCCAACTTGATCAAGGCCAACGCCCCAGGTTTCTTTAATAAATTTTTCTACTCCAGGTCGCTCTAATTCCCACCAAACCAACAAGCGCCGGTCGTTATGGGGTTTTAAGACAACCTTGGGTTTAAAGTGGTCCCGGTGGACCTGCCCTGAGCGGAACAAAACCAATTCTTGGCTGGGATCGGCTAAGTCAAACAACACCCATTCGGCGCTATAGGATTCTCCCGAATCGCCGGGCTCCCAGTCCCAGCGGGTGTTGTGGGCCGATTCTCGTTGGAATTCTTGCCAGGGGTGGCCTTCGACCTTAAAATAGAAAACCAGTTCTAAAAAAGCTTGGTCCCAAGAGGAGTGGGGATGGGTCTCGGCGAGGCGTGCCTTGGCTCGGCCTATTTCCTCTTCACCAAAGGCTAAGAGGCCATTGGCATGGGGCTGGTCAAACTGTTTTTCGATCAGAGTGAAGCGGTAGGTTTCTCGGTGCCTAGTGGTTATTTGTAACCCAACCCGAAACGCCTTGACGGGCAAGGCTTTTTCTAAGCCCCACTCCTTGGTTTGGATCTGGTCTATCAAACCCAAATTCGGTTTTGCTGCATAACCCGACTGGCGCACCTCCCAAACGGGTTTGCCGTCTTCAATAAACCGCAAAAGTCCGCCGACCTGTTCGGCCGGGCAGTTGGGGACCTTTTTTCGGAAACTTTCTACAAAAAAACGGTCCATATCGAAAAAAGCTTCGATCTCGGCGCGGGTTTTTAGCCGTCTGGAAGGCCCGGTCACCTTAGAAAAAATAAAATCAGGGGTCCGTTTTTCTAGGTCCACCTGTAGTCTGGCTACCAGTTGGGTTTGGTTCAGGTTGGTTTCGACCCGGAAAATCTCTGAACCTCCCTCAAAGCTAATCTTGAGGTGGTTCGGGCGGTTTCTGATATGGGCTTCAGGAAGGCCATGAATATGACATCGGGCCACTTGCTTCCCGTCGGCCTCGATTAATAACCATTCCTTTCCTTGGCCCAAGCTGCCTAGGTCGAGATTACCCCAAACCAGACGGCAAAGGTTTTCGTGCTCCATAATCAAATCAACCCAAGGCAAGGGTTTGATCTGCGACTCAACTCGGTAGCGAAGGTGTGGGGTGCGGAGTAACTCCACATTATAATGGGTGCCAGAACGCAGACCAAAAAATAGGGGGCCCTCTGAATTGGGGCGAGCCCATTCTACTGGCAAATAAGAGGCGCTAGGTACCGCGCGGACCGTGAAGTATTCCTCAGCGAGGTTTAGCCCTGGTAGCTTGGTAAAATCAAAAAAAAGCTCCACAAAAGGTCCCACTTTTTGGATCAGGGTCATGCCTTCGGTGCTGAAATGCTTGTCCATGGGGTCTTTTTTATGTAGGTTCAAGCAAGCTGGTGTACAAACGCCAGACCTGCCAATAGGGAAGTGTACATATCAAGGCCAAAACCGACCAAACCAGTCGCCAAGGGCGGATAACAAAGGACAGTTCCAGGTTGGTATGCGTTTGGAAACTAGGAACGATTTTGAGCTTCGGCATTTTGGGTAATAAAGCTAAAGCTCCGGTCAGAATCCCTTGGCGGAAAGGGTCATCCCCTCCCCAAACCAGATGCGCCCGCTCCCAGCCGATGGCTTTGAACAGGCCTCTAAAAAACCGAATTAGCCGAGCCCACAAAAGTGGGGGCAGTGGGCCGGTAAGGATGGCTTTGGCTTTCGCCCAATTTATAGCCAGTTTCTTTTTTTTCGGCTTCTTTTTCGTCTTTTTGGCCTTAAGTGGCTTTGGGGAGTCGGGTTTGGCTTCCGTTTTTTTAGGTTTCAATTTTGCCTTAAAAAACAGCAGTTTTACTATTTTTTCTAACCCTTCTGCTCCCCGCTTAACCTGTACCCCAAGCCCTAGCCATTGGACCTCAAGGAAAAAGGGGTCCAAGCAAAAGCGTAACCGCAACGGAACCCAAAGCGTCCCAGGAATCAACAATAAAAGGGCCCAGGCCCAGATCATGGCGTTTCGGACGTTTTCTTTTTCCCTGCCCGCTCAAATAGACCTGCCACTTTTTCGAGCATTTCTGGGACCTTCAGCATAATGTTTTCAACCGATCCGGCCGACAAATTATGAATGCTCACCTCCCCATCTTTGACCACCAAAAAGGCAACCGGGCTTAACACTACGCCCCCTCCGCCCCCTTGGCCGTCTTTTTTGTCCTCGCTTCCGCCGCCAAAACCAAACCCTAATTTAACCGAATTAACCGGGATAATCGAAATCCCGCCGATTTCGTAGGGCTCGCCAAAGACGGTTTCGGACTTGATCAGATTTTTGAGTTGTGGGAGGAAGTCTCCGAAAATGCCGTCTTTTGGTTCCATAACGATTCTCTTGGGGTTGGACTTTAGGTTACCTTTTTTTGATATTGAAGACAAAGGATTTTTGAATAGTTTGTTCCTGTCACTTTAACTAGGGCAGATCAAGGATTACAGCAAAGAGGCGATTAAGGGAATCCCTATCAAGGTGCCAATGCTGCTGCCTAGATTCGAAAGCACCACTACTAATAAGATGCGGGTGATCTCGTTTCGCCAAAAGCCCTTAAAAGTAGTGATGTCTTGGCCCAGGTTTTCGAAGTCTTCAACCGTCGGTTTTCGAATCCAGGCTTCGGTGAGGCCCGAAACCCAGCCAGCGGCAATAGTGGGGTTTAGGCTGGTTATAGGCGCAGCCACAAAGGCGGTCAAAATAGTTAAGATGTGACCCCCGGCTAGCGCAGCGCCAAAGGCTGAAAGTAGGCCGTTGGCAAGCACCCAACGTTTGATCATCTCGGTGCTAACCTCGGCCTCGGTAAAGGTAAAACCATAGCCAATCATAGCTAGGATAAAAAGGGGCAGTCCCCACTTGAGGACTTGTGTCCAGGGGGAGGGCGGGGGGATTTGGTCGAGTTTTTCTAAATCGATGGTCTTTCCCATCCACGCCTTAATCCCGGCCACGTGACCGGCTCCGACCACGGCTAGCACTAAGGGGCCTTGGGCCGCACTGATTTTTTGGGCTAAATATTGATCCCGCTCATCGATTAAGACCTCTTTGATCCCTGGCAGTTCCTTTGCCAATGCCTCAATAGCTTCAGAGAGTTGGTCCTTTTGCTTGAGTGCCTCGATCTCTTCAACGCTGATTTCAGGGTTGTCTAAGATGCTAGAGAGCAGTTGCCATAGAGCCTTGAATTTCCCCACGAATCCCAAGTTGCCCCAGGCCCTTTTGAGGGTGGTAGAGACCGTTCGGTCTGCCAAGATAACTTGGGCGCCCACCTGGTTGGCTGCCTCTAAGGCCGCGATCATCTCCGCGCCGGGCTTGACCCCTAGTTGGTCACCCATCTTTTTTTGGAAGGCGGTCAGCACTAGGTTGGCGATTAACATGGGGGCTTTGCCCTCTTTGACCACGCGGATCAAATCCATGTTTTTCCAGCGCTCTGGATTCTGTATAGCGTCGAGCCTTGCAGCGCATAGTTCCACGCAAACTTGGGAAGGGCGTTCTTGCTCAATCGTTTGGCGGACCAATTCGACCGACTCTTGGCTAATATGCGCCGTGCCAATCAATAAGATTCGTTTGCCCTCAAGGCTGATTTCTTCAATCATATTGCTCACTAAAGTGTCCCAGCATAGGTTAATCCTTCTTGCCGAGCAAGAGATAACCTCCAGAACTGCCCAAATTGGTTGACAGGCCCGAATTCTCTGGGTAATACTTCCCTGATACGTGAATAAAGTTCACGAACCAACCCAGAGGAATTATGAAACGTACCTTTCAACCAAACGCCCGCCGCCGCAAGATGAAGCACGGCTTTCGCAGCCGTATGGCCACCCCAGGGGGTCGCGCTGTTTTACGTGCCCGCCGCCGCAAGGGCCGCAAAGTATTGAGTGCCTAATTACGGGTTCCCTAAAGATTTTCGCCTAACCGGCCAGACCGAAATAGGCGAAATCTTTAAAACGGGCCGATTTTCTCGGGCTGGTTTTTTGAAGATTAAGTGGATTGCGACCTCCGAACCAAAGGGGCAGGTAGTGATCTCGATCAGCAAAAAAGCGGGAAATTCGCCCTGTAGAAACCGGCTTAAACGGCTGGTTCGAGAGGCGTTAAGACTGGGCCAGTATCTGGAAAAACGCTCGATCCATCTGGCCATCTTTGTGACTAGCCCGATAACAGAGCCCCCCCGGCTTAAAGAGGTGCAACGCCACCTGGAACAATTCTTCGGCGAGTTGCCATGAATAAATCCCAGATAGGCACCCTTATTGTTAGCCCCTTTCTGGGTTTGATCTGGCTTTATCAGAAATTGATCAGTCCCTTTTTGCCCCCAAGCTGTATCTACCATCCAAGTTGTAGCCATTATGCCCAAGAGGCTTTGGCAAAACATGGATTGATTAAAGGGGGACTGTTGGCGGTTTGGCGACTGTTGCGCTGTCAACCCTTTGGCGCGGGCGGAATAGATCCGGTGCCTGAAACCTTTGCTTTTAAATTACCGAAAAAAACGCCTAAGCCTAGGCCTTGACCACCAATCCCTAAGATAAGCCCCATGGATCGCAATCTACTGACCGCCCTTTTGTTATCCGCATTGGTCATCTTTGGTTATTATGCCCTCTTCCCGCCTGCTGAAGAAGCCCTAGTCAAGGAGAAAGTAGAAGCGAGCGCCGATTCAGCCCAACCTGAACCGAGTCAAACCACGGCTAGTTTGGAAGCGCCTACTGCGGCGGCTTCGCCAATGGTGCTGCCTGCTGGGCGGCCTGAAACCAAAGAGATTTTGGTGGACACCCCCTTATATAAGGCGGTCCTTTCGACCGACGGTGGCCAACTTAAAAGCCTTCAACTTAAAAAATATCGTTACGCAGGTCCTGACCAAAAGTCTCATCACAACTGGATTTACGCCCTTTTTAGTGACAGTCCAGAGGTTCATTATGACCCAGATCGTTTAGTAGAGATGGTTGGGCATCCAACGATAACTAACCGAGTTTGGGAGATGCGGCCCTTTTTGGCGGATAAACCCGACAACCAGCAGCAATTTTTCCAAGCTAGCCGGGATAATCTGGAACTGATCACCGAGCCTGAGACCTTGACCTTAACTGCGGTTTTACCCAGTGGGATGGTTTTGGAAAAACGGATCACCTTTCGCCCGAATAGTTATCTGATCGACGTAGAATACCGCCTGGACAACCCTACTGGCGCGGTGCAGTCCGTAAAGCCTATCTTTAATTTTGGAGCCGGGGCAGAGCCGGTCGAATTTGACAAAATGAGCCATCCCCCAAGGGCTGGGTATTACCTAGAAGGCTCCTTTTTAAATCTTGAAGACGATGATTTTGAAAAGGTGCAGGTCGTTGAAAAGCTAAGTTGGGCCTCGGTGACGGACACCTATTTTGTGTCAGCGATGAGGCCTAAAGAGGAAAAAAACTTTAGCCTAGCTTTCTATGGAATTTCGGCCAAGGTTCAGGGGAATGATTTGTTGGTCCCTCGGATGGAGTACCAAGAGGCCAGCTTCGAACTAGAGCCGGGCCAGCGGTATAAAAAAGCCTTCACCTTATATATGGGCCCGAAGGTCCAGGAGGAGATGGAGCATTTTGATATGAGCCTGCCCGCAACCTTGGACTTGGGCTGGTTCGACTTTATTGCTTACCCGATGTTGGCGCTCTTGCGGATGCTTTATCCCTTAGCCCACAACTGGGGGGTGGCGATTATTTTGTTAACCTTTATTGTGCGGATTTTGCTTTTCCCCTTGGCATACAAAGGGATGCGCAGCATGCGCCGGATGGGGCAACTGAACCCACGGATGAAGGTGCTTCGCGAGAAGTATAAAAATGACAAAGAAAAAATGAACCAAGAGATTATGGAGCTTTATAAGAAAAACAAAATCAATCCCTTGGGTGGCTGTTTGCCACTGTTACTGCAAGTGCCTGTCTTTATCGCGCTTTACTCAGCCTTGATGCCCGCCATCGAACTTAGACACCAAGCGTTTGCTTTTTGGATGGGTAACCTTTCGGCCTCGGACTACACGCTGATTTTGCCCGTCTTAATGGGTATTTCGATGTTTATTCAGCAGCACTTGACCCCACAACCGGCAATGGACCCGACCCAGGCAAAGGTGATGAAGTTTATGCCTTTGATGTTGGTCTTTTTCTTCCTCGACATGCCTTCAGGGCTGGTGCTTTACTGGGTGGTTTCAAACATATTGACCCTATTCCAGCAGATGATTTTTAACCGGGTCAAGGAAGCCGAGATTCAACATTAAAAGGGGCAGCACTAACATTGTTAGGTTGGGGTTTTTCTGCTCACCTATTCGGCAGCTAACATAGTTAGGCTCTGAATTGAGTCAGCAGGTCAGGAATTATGGCGGGGGAGGTTCACAAAAGAATTAGATGTTTATCTGGGAGTGGGGTCTGTTCGTGTCCCTTTTCCTTGAATAGGCAACCCCAACTAGCCCCTATCCTATTGGGCCAGTTAAAGTTTTTCCAAGGTAAAGGGAACAGGAAAAGGGGAATTGCTGCGTGGTTCGTTAGTCTGTAGATGGTCAAAAACCCACCTAACAAGTTTAGGGCCGAATGCGGGAATCCATCGCTTCTTGGCGCATCCGCTCTAAAAGGTCGATTGATTGATGGCAACGCTCTTTCCAGTAGTCCAGCCCACCGGGCCAAGTCTTTTCCCAAGTATGATAATCCTCAAGAATGGCGCGGAAATACTCCAGTAGCTGGGTCAGTAATTCAGGTAGGTGGCCATAGTCAATTGCCGAGTAAAAAAGCTGGGGCAAGAGCTGGCTACGGGTCCCAAACCCTACTGGGATCTCAACTAAATCAGCCAAATCCTTGATTGTCTTACGGCTCAAAAAGACCCCTGAATACCTTGGAGTTGCCAAGAAACGGGTGATATCACTTAAGCCAGTGTCTTCTAAAGACAAAAGCTCGGCTCCTCCTAGGCTGGGTTCAGGAATAGCTGTAGCTTCTCCAGGAAGCGCATAACCTAATTCGGTTAGGGTCTGGGTAACCTGCTGGAAAAGGGGGTTAAAAAAGGGATGTTCCATCCGAACCACCGCCGCTAAAAAACAAAAATACCAACTCATCAAGCGGGAGCGCAAAAAGTCGCTAGCCATTTGCGGTTTTTGTTCCAGCAAATGGACTAATAAAGAAAGTTCTTGGCCCAATTGGTCCGGTTCGCTAGGTGGTTCGAGCTGGGCTTCCAAAAAGGCGTTGGCCACCATGGCCGCTTCGGGCCCCCCTAGCTGGGCGTCCTCATTAAAAAAGACGGTGCCATAAGGAAAAACCTCTAAACCAAAGAGGTGATAGTGGTCCGCAGCCAAAGCATCAAAAATTTGGTTTTCAGGACCGTTTCCATAATGGGCTAAAAAATATTCCCCTAATACCGGGTCTTGGCGGAGTTGTTTTAGGGTAGCTAGTGTAAACTCCCCGGTCAGCAAAGGGACAACTTGTCGAAGAAGGGCCAAGTTCATAGTAGTCTTGTTTGGTTTTGGGCTTTAGAATATAGCAATAGCTGGTTTTGGAAAACCCCCTAATCCAACGGGTTCAGGTAAGGGGAAAAAAACCGCAACCAAACATTGTTAGGAATGGATGGTTAGCAGATCGATTTTGCTTCTGCTCAGGCCAAACCTTACAGTGATAGGTAAGGGCTAAATTTTTGGTGCCCTTACTGCTAATAGTGATGCCCTAGTTCAGGTCCGGTTACCAATCCTTCCCAATATTGGAGGCAAAAGTCTGCCTAAGGGTGGGGTGCCACTCGAAGCTCGCGGAGAGTTAAAGAACTAGGTAAAAAACCCAACCACCCCCAGGGTGGTTGGGTTAGGATTAGCGGCCGAAAGGTTTACCCGGGATTTTGTATGCTTCCTTGACCGGCTTTAATGGGCGGTTATACCACATAGGCCGACGGGTGCCGTCCGGGCTGTTTTCAACACAGCTCCGAGTGTATCCAACCCACTTTTGGTAATGAGCCATCGACTTCTGGGTGTCCACCCAAACGTCACCGTAACTATCGGTAGGCTCCGCCTTTTTAACCATCATCGCCTTTTGGTGCCAACAATGGGCCCCAGAAACTGGGTCCGGTTGGGCGGCGTGGGTTAGGTTTTGGTTAACCCCGACATCTTCCCACCAAACACGGCTGGTGTCCGGGTCCCAACTTTTCCAAGGTCCACCCATCTTTTTGATCTTCAAAGTGTATTCCTCGCCATGTTGCCCCAAATCAACGACACTGGCCATTCCCGAACCGATACCTGGTCCGGTTTCGTTAAGCTTCCAGCGGCCCAAATGGTGTGAACAGGCGACCACGCCCGGTTTGATTCCTTCGGTGATAAAGGCTTTATCAACAAAATAACCGATCTCGGTCTCTACTCGTACCAAGTCCCCAGGCCCCACTCCGATCCGTTTAGCATCGAGGGGATTGAGCCACAAAGGGTTGTTGTGGCTGATCTCATAGAGCCATTTACAGTTGGCACTTCGGGTGTGGATCAAGGTGGGCAAGCGGAAGTTGGGTAGCAAAATCATCTCGCCCTTTTTACGGTCAATATGATTTTGGTGCACATGGCTTTCTAATTGCCAAGGTAAACAATACTCCTTCTCCGACCAACCCCACTCATGCATCGTAGGTGAGTAAAATTCTAACTTTTTCGAAGGGGTGCCAAAGCCCGCTCGACGAACCCCGGCTACATCGACACCGCCTTCTTTCACCTCTTTGACATAAGGGGGCGCAGGCTCGTTCATTACCTCGAAACAGCCGTATTTACGCATATACGCCAATGGGGTAATCCCCTCGGCCTTGGCTTTTTCTGGTAAACCGGGCACCGAATGTTCAAAAATGTAGGCCCAATATTCGTCTTGACTGATTGGCTGGCCTGGATTTTCGATGGACTCAACCCATTGGCGCACACCCAAAGAGCCGTCTGGGTCCATTCGCCAAGTCACCTCGTTCCAGAATTCGGCCTCTTCCCAAACCTCTCCAGGATTGGCTTCGTAGGTGTACTTCACCTTTTTCCCCGCCCGCTCCATGGCCACCCGCCTTACGGGCTGGCGGAAACCGATCCACTTGCTGTTGTGGGTTTCTTGGCTCATCAAGTCATGCCGTTCACCAGAATGCCCCATGGGTAGGATATAATCAGCGAACCAAGCCGACTCGTTCCAGGTGGGGGTAAGGGCGACGTGCAGTTTCATCTTTTGTTCGTCTTTAAGGGCTTTGAGCCACATAAAGCCGTCTGGGTTGATCCACATCGGGTTATAAACCCGGGTGAAATATACATCAATCTCACCGCGCCCTTCCTCTAAAAAGTGAGGAAGTAAAAAGCTCATCTCATAAAAAGAGAGGGGCCAATCGTGGGGCATTTGGAGTTCGTTCCAAGCGGTGCCGTGAGGCGGATTTTTATAGGGTTCAGGCACAAATTTGTTCCAACTGTTGCCGTTGACCCCGCCTTTTGAGCCGACCGATCCGGTCAGTACGTTTAAAAACAAAAGGGTCCGGGCCACCTGCCAACCACCTAAGTGAGCCATACTAGCCGCCCGCCAAACGTGGGTTGCCAAGCGACCGTCTGACTCGGCCACTAGTTTAGCCGCTTCAATGATGCGGTCCATGGGCATTTCTGACTCCAGGGCTGCCCGTTCGAAGGTAAACTCGCCGTAGGTCACCTTCATATACCGATCAAAGTCGGCAAACTCAAAGCTCTTTTTAGCTTTGAATTCGGTCTGCAACGCTTTGAGCGCGTCCGTGTCGGCCAACTCTTTGGAAGCTACGCCTACAAAGGCTTTGAGGGTGTCTTCCCAGTTGACCCAATCTTCAACGAACTTCTTGTTATACAGCCCGTTTTGGATCAAATAATTGGCGATGGCTAAAAGGATAGTGGGCTCTGATCCTGGCCAAGCGGGCATCCATAGGTCTGACTTGGACGCCGTATTCGAAAGCCTGGGGTCGATGGTAATAATCTTGCCGCCTGCCTGCTGGGCCTCAATGATCCTTTGGGCGTGGGGGTTGAAATAATGCCCGGTCTCCAAATGGCTGGAGATCAACAAGATAACCTTGGCGTTGGCATAGTCCGGGCTAGGCCGGTCCCAGCCGGACCACTGGAAATAACCAGAGCGGGCCGCCGCCGAGCAGATGTTGGTGTGGCTGTTGTGTGAATCGGTGCCCCAAGCCTTGATCACCCGGTTGATATAGTGATCCTCCCCAGGGCGTCCAACATGGTACATAATCCCGTCAAGCCGCTTTTGCCGCGACTGGTTCATCTTTTGGGCAATGTCGTTTAGCGCCTCGTCCCAACTAACCCGCTTCCACTTGCCTTCGCCGCGCGCGCCCACCCGTTTTAAGGGGTAGAGGATGCGTTCGGGATCATAGATCTGGTTGTGGGTTGCAGGGCCTTTGGCGCAGTTGCGGCCTCTTGAACCGGGATGCAACGGGTTGCCTTCAAACTTGCGGATTTCGTAGTTTTCTTTATCCACATAAGCCAGCAAACCACAGGCCGATTCGCAGTTAAAGCAAATCGTAGGCACCAGGGTATATTGATTCGTCTGCTTCTTTGGCCAAGCCTTGGCGTCTGCTTCTTTCCAATCGTGCCAATGTTCAGGCGGCGGATAACTAGACATCCGCCCGTCTGGGTGTTTGACCTGGGTCATTTGTACCGGCTCGCCACCAACGACGGTGAACTGAGGCCGCTGTTCGGCGTGTCCTTTATCTGGTTTCATCGTCGCTCTCTAGCTGTTGGGCACTTTTTGGGGTGCCATGACAAATGCGTGTTCATAGAAGTATAGCCCAGCCAGGGCGGCCAACGCGGCTACCGGGGCCAGACCCACAATCATCAGACCAATCGGGAGCAAGCCCCCTACAACAATTGCCCCACCCCAAAAATGGACCTTGTATTCGCCATGGGTGATTTTATGGGCGGCTGATCTGGCGGTATCCGTGGGGTGGCTCATGCCAAATTCGCCTAAAAAGATCATCATCAGGTTCGTAACCAGTCCAATCGCCAAGGCGTGGCTAGCTAGCCCGAGAAAATCGGGGTCGAGGGGGACAAACAGGTTGGCAATCAACAATGCCGCTCCCCCTGCCATCACGGATTGGGTCAAGAAATGGAAGGGCAGGAGAGGGCTTTGCCAAAAGTCGCGGCCTTCGGCTTGGCCGAATAAAAAGGCGGTGTAAACCGAAGCGGCCAAAGCCAGGGGGAAGCCA
>Ga0208246_1000082_pt1 | contig 96520 bp, 91 predicted proteins | sample RifOxyD2_FD_184039 | JGI IMG/M metagenome (GOLD analysis project Ga0208246, IMG submission 184039) | Soil microbial communities from Rifle, Colorado - Rifle Oxygen_injection D2 (SPAdes) | ecosystem: Environmental > Terrestrial > Deep subsurface > Rock core/Sediment | place: Rifle, Colorado... | reverse complement strand
ACGACAATTAAATTACGTTCTGTTTCTGTTAAATGTTTATATGTTTTTTTCATACCTGCCTATTATAGCAGGTTTTCAATAAGGTGTTGCACTAACACTTTGAACTTGTTTAGCGGTAATTTCTCTTGATTTTTGGGCGTTAGTTGTGTAAAATAAGAATGTTGAAAAAATCCATGGTTGTCATTCCGAGCCCGTAGGGCGTGGGAATCCCTCAGGCAGGCCTGCCTATCGGTAGGTAGGTTCGCAATGACACCAATAGGTGAATAATATGAAGAAAATAGCGATACTTACACCGGGCGGCGACGCACCCGGAATGAATGCGTGTATCAGAGCGGTAGTTCGCCGTTCAATTTCTTCCGGTATGGAAGTTTACGGAGTTATGAACGGTTATCAGGGATTGCTTGATAATAATATTTTTAAGATGGAATTGCGTTCTGTCAGCGGTATTATAAATCATGGCGGAACTATTTTAAAGAGTTCGAGATGCGCTGAAATTAAGACTGATGAAGGCCTGTCTAAAGCAATAGCAACTTTAAAAAAATATGAAATCGATTATTTGGTAGTTATTGGCGGAGATGGTTCAATTAAGGCAGCAGAAAAGATTTCCAAATTTGGAATTTCTGTTATTGGTATTCCTGCAAGTATAGATAATGATGTTTACGGTACCGAAGAAACCATCGGATTTGATACCGCTATTGATACCGCGATTGAAGCAGTAGATAAGATACGGGATACGGCAACCAGTTTTGACAGGGTTTTTATTATTGAAGTTATGGGCAGGGAACACGGGTTTTTGGCATTGGAAATCGGGCTTGCATCCGGTGCTGAATTTGTTTTTATCCCTGAATTTAAATTTGATTTAAATAAAATATGCGAAGAACTTAAAAAAGACCAGCAAAAGAAAAAGACGTCTGTTATTATGGTTTTTGCCGAAGGTTGCGGTGATTCCAGAGAACTTGCAAAAAAGATATTTCAATGCACCGGTATAGACGTCAAGGTAAGTAATCTCGGTTATATCCAGCGCGGCGGGAACCCTTCGGCAAGAAGCAGAAATCTTGCAAGCAGGTTCGGAAGTTCTGCAGTTGATTTAATTTTAAAAGATGAAAAAAATAAGGTTGTTGTTTTGCAGGAATGTGGTATAAAAGCAATACCAATAGAAAAAGTAACCTCCAGTGAAAAGAATGTTTCTAAAGATACACTTGAATTGATAAAGAAACTGGCGGTGTAGGGTTGTCGGTGTCATGCTGAAGAACACGAAGTATCTCGATGTTAATTATGAATAAGAATTTTGTTGTAAGTATCGGAAATTGGTTTTTTAAGTATAGAAGCTATTTTTTTGTTCCTATTATTATAGCATTGATTATTTTTACAAAACCGGCAATGCCGTTTGACTCAAGATTATTAGATATTATTACTGATTTTTTTGGGTTTTTTATAGCATTATTGGGTTTTGCTTTAAGAGTTCTGGTTATTGGCTACAAGAAACCTATGACTAGCGGTCGGGGAACCAATATCGATGTCAATGAAGTGGTTACTGACGGTGCATATCAAATGTGCAGAAACCCGCTTTATTTTGCCAATTTTCTGATTTGGTTGGGTTTTACAATTATTTGGTGGAATTTTATTTTCTTTCTTTCTATTGTTATGTTTTTTTGGATTGAATATTATTTTATTATTAAGGCAGAAGAATCTTACCTTTCAAATAAGTTTGGGTCTGTTTATGATAATTTCAGAAAAACAGTGCCCGTGTTTTTTCCTAAGTTAACTAATTTCAAGAAACCTGACCGCCAATTCAATTGGAACAAGGTTTTTAAAGCAGAATCCAAGTTATTATTACTTATTTTGACTTTTCCTTTACTTTTTGAAATTTATGAAGATAAAATATGGGATTCACAGAGTTTGCATAAAAATATAATTCTGATTTTTATAGTTTTGGTTATTTTAATTATACATACCATTTTCAACTTTAAAATGCATAGTAAAAAAATCTAAAGTTACAATTTTTTTTCTTGATTTTTTTATTAAATTTTATATACTTAAATAGCAATATTTAAGGAGATTGTCTTACTGGAGGTAGTAATGTCAAAAGCAGAAAAATCTGATAAGGAAAAAGCTCTGGACCTTGCACTTTCACAGATAGAAAAGGAATATGGGAAGGGTGCAATTATGCGTCTTGGTGAAAGCCCGCATCAGAAAGTAGAATTTATTCCAACCGGTATTATCGGATTGGATGTTGCTATAGGAGTTGGCGGTATTCCAAAAGGAAGAATTATAGAGCTTTTCGGGCCTGAATCTTCCGGAAAATCTACATTGTGTCTTCAGATTATATCCAGTTCCCAGAAATTAGGCGGTACATGCGCATATGTTGATGCCGAACATGCAATGGATCCGGTTTATGCAACCAAGTTAGGCGTGGACATTGATAAGCTTTTGATTTCTCAGCCAGATTCCGGGGAACAGGCACTGGAGATTACAGAAAAGTTAGTTAGAAGCAATGCAATAGATTTAATTATTGTTGATTCAGTTGCAGCGCTAACACCGCGTGCAGAGATAGAAGGCGAGATGGGCGATTCGCATATGGGACTGCAGGCACGGCTTATGTCTCAGGCACTGAGAAAACTTACCGCAATAGTATCAAAGTCAAAAACATCCATTATTTTTATTAATCAGTTAAGGCAGAAAATAGGAGTTATGTTCGGTAATCCGGAAACTACAACCGGCGGTTTGGCATTGAAATTTTATGCATCTATCCGGCTGGATATAAGAAGAGTTACAACTATAAAAGAAGGGGATATCGCAATCGGCACAAGAGTACGCGTAAAGGTTGTTAAAAATAAAGTTGCACCGCCCTTTAAACAGGCAGAATTTGAGATGACTTTCGGTTCCGGAATTTCACCTGAAGGAAGTATTATAGAAACCGGTGTTGAATATGGTATCGTTGAAAAAAGCGGAAGCTGGTTTGTTTATAAAAATGACCGATTAGGACAGGGGATGGACAATTCAAAGGTATTTTTAAAAGAAAATCCAAAAGTTGCTGAAGAAATAAAAAAAGCTATTTTTGAAAAAGCATCAGGCATACCTCATGTAGAAGAAAAAGAAAAAGTAAAAGAGAAGAAATAATATTTAAGCGTATTTTTTGAATTTTTATATGTTAAAAAAGCTCTTATTAGTTTTCATTATTTTTATCTCATTGAAAAGTATTTTAAATGCGTCTTCTGCAATGAGCGTTTATTACGACGCTACGTCTACTCAATTACCTTCCTATAGATTATATTATTCTACCATTGGCTGGTCGGCCGAAAACAAAGTAACCAATGTCGGCGGTAATGCAAACGGTTCTTATGTTTTAAGAACCTGCCCCAGAAGAAACGAAAATATTTTAGCTATACAGGATTCAACCGGAAAACTTACCGCACAAATATGGAACGGCGGTTCTTGGGGTACGGTTCAAACATTTTCTATTGATGTTACAACAAGCTGCAGAGCGTTCGATGTGGCTTACGAACAGACATCAGGAAACGCAATTATTGCATATAGAAAAAATACATATATTAATAAGATATATTACAGCGTTTGGAACGGAGTTTCGTGGAGTGAAGGAACCGATTCCGGATTGGCTTTAGACGGCGACGCAATAAACTGGGTCAGGCTGGAAGCTAATCCAAACAGCAACGAGATGGTGTTAGCGACTATGTGTATTAGCAGCCATGTTTATGCCGGAGTATGGAGCGGTTCAGCATGGGGAAACCAGCAGGCTTTGGAAACTACCGGAGTAAAGTACGCGATGAAGCAGGGTTTTGATGTTGTTTATACGAGCAGCCATAATTACGCTATGGTCGTATGGGATCAGGAAGGAGACAGAAAATTACACTACCGACAGTGGTTCAGCACGGCATCCGCGTGGGGAAGTGAAGGAACAATACCAACATCAGTAATAGACTCGGGAAACACTGAAAGTTACGTTTGGGTGAAATTAGCGGCAAATCCGGTCGCCATTTCCAGCCAAATTATAGTAGGTTGTTACGATGATGGATATGATTTTGGCGCGGCTCTATGGAACGGTTCGGGTTGGGGAAACAGTACTTCTATGAGCTATAACGTTAACACCAGTATTTCTTACGAATACAGGTGTTTTGACGTTTCGTACGAAATGGCTACCGGTAGAGGTATGATAGCATACGCAAAAAAGAATAATTCACCTAAATATAAGATTTTGACCGGAACAACATGGGGTGCAGAAGCTTCTGCACAAAATGTTAAAGCTCAACCAAGATTTGTAAGTTTAAACAAGGATAAGGATTCAAGCTCTAACGAGATTACATTAATTACCGATGATGTCGCTAACGATATAAATATTCAAACCTGGACAGGTTCTGCGTGGAATCCTACTACAAAAATGGAAGTTGAACAATCATCGTATTATAACAAGGAATGTTATACTATTTCCTATTCTTATCCCGGTTCGCAATATGACAGAGTCCCGCCTGCTAATATTTCAAACTTAACGGCACTATCAGGAACAAACGACGGCGATGTAATTTTAAACTGGACATCACCAGGCGATGATTTTACAACAGGCAATATTTCCGGCGGGGAATATTACCTAAAATATTCTACCAATTCAATAAATAACAATACTGATTTTACTAATGTAAATCCTGTTTATAATTTAAATAATTCTACAGATACAGTTCCAAATTTAACTTATGGTTTAACTGTTAGCGGGCTTTATCCCGGCACTACATATTATTTTGCACTTAAGTATAAGGATGATGTCGGCAACTGGTCCAGCTGGTCAACCGGCACGATAAACACACAATCGTTCTGTGCCGCTCAGGACTTACAGCCGACAGCGCCTACCAATTTAACCAGCATTGCCGGCGATACCGAGATACAGCTTTCATGGACTGCTGTTACCGTAACCGGCTATCAGGATTTGAATAACTATAAGATTTACAGGTCTACTTGGTCTGGCGGCACACTTGATGTATATTCATCTACACCTTCTGCATACACCGTTTTTACCGATACGGGATTAACTAACGGCAACACATATTACTACAAGATAACCGCAGTAGACAGTGGTAATTTAGGGGGCGGGTTAGTTTCTCAGACAAAAGAAAGCAATTTTTCTAACTCTATTTCTACCACAATACCATATCTTGGCGCAGTACCTTTGCCTCCGATAAGTTTTTCCGGAATTGCAACTTCTACCCAAAGTATAAACTGGACATGGAAAGACGGTTCAACTAACGAATTGGGTTTTGAAATTTATAGTTCTACTAACGGAGTAATAGTAAGCAGTGCTTCGCTTATTGCAAATACAACAAGTTACATGCAAACCGGATTAACAGTAAATACTTCATCATTTATTAATAGTATTTTTTCAATCAATGATTTCGGAAGAAGCAGTTCCTCGTCTACCATTCCTGCAATTATTTATACAAGTGCAAATAAACCTACAGGTGTAACTATTTCGTCGGTAACTGCGAACTCTGTAAAATTAGTATGGCTATCCAACCAAAATCCAGACGGTACCCGATATGGGGTGTCTTATTCTACGGTATCAAATTTTACTGCCACTGTTTCAACTTTTGTTAGTTATGCTTCTAATTTAACGCTGTCAACCGCAACTGCTACTAATCTCTTATCTTCTACATCATATTGGTTTAGAGTATTTGCATACAACGGTAACGGGGTAGAATCCGGTTATACTAATACCGTCAGCACATTTACAAAAATAGAGGCTCCTACCTGGTCTGAAAATACCGGTGCGGCATCTACAACCGAAATGTACTGGGAATGGAATGATAACTCGACAAATGAAAGCGGATATAGAGTTATTAATTCGACATCAGGGGAAAATGTTTCCGGAGATCAACCGGCGGATACTAATTCGTTTTCTGAAACCGATCTTTTGCCAAATACAAGTTACGCCCGGTATGTACAGGTATTTAACGCCCAGGAAACTGTTGATTCCGTTTCTCCGAAAACAACAATATATTATACGCTTGCAAACGATCCAACCGGTATTACCAGCGAGATATTTAGAACAAGTGCTACGATATCATGGTCCGCGGGAACCGGCGGAGCAACCTGCTACGGAATTCAGCGTTCAAACGGTTCCGATTCGGCGGGTGATTGGACATTTATAAAAGATTTTTCAAATAACTGGACTTCTACAAATTATTCTGATACAAGTCTTGTTTTCAATACTACCTACTGGTATAAGGTTTGCGCGTATAACGGTGACGGAATAGAATCCGGTTATATCGAATTGTCAGTAAGAAGGATTACTCCTCCTGCCAACATTTCTAATTTAACTGCTCTTAGCGGAACTAACGACGGCGAGATAACGCTTAACTGGACTTCGCCCGGCGATGATTTAATGACTGATAACATTACCTCCGGTGAGTACTATTTGAAATATTCTACCAATTCAATTAAAAACAATACTGATTTCGCTAATGTGTATCCCGTTTATAATTTAAATAATTCTACAGATACAGTTCCAAATTTAACTTACGGCCTCGCCGTAACCGGACTCAATCCAGGTACTACATATTATTTTGCATTAAAGTACAAGGATGACGGCGGCAATTGGTCCAGTTGGTCTACGGGTACTATTAACACACAATCTTTCTGTGCTGCGCAGGATTTACCGCCTTCAGCACCTGCTAATTTAACCAGCATTGCCGGTAATACTGAGATACAGCTGCAATGGACCGGAGTTACAGTAACCGGCACTCAGGATTTAGAATATTACAGGATTTACAGGTCTACATGGATTGGCGGCACACTTAATTTATATTCTTCTACACCTACGGCATACACCGTATTTACAGATACAGGCCTGACCAATAATAACACATATTACTACAAGATTACTGCGATTGACAGGGGTAATTCCGGGTTTGGGTTGGTTTCTCAGGCAAAGGAAAGCGGTTTTTCTACCACTGTTTCAACTATACCGTATGCCGGCTCTGTTCCTTTGCCTCCGAGTAATTTTACAGCTAACGCGATTTCAACTCACAGTGTTATGTTTACATGGACAGATAATTCATCAAATGAGCTTGGTTTTGAATTACAGGATATTAATAGCAATGTGATAGTCAGCAGTGTGTCTATCCCTGCAGGTACCACATTTTACTTAGAAACTACTTTAACTCCTAATACTTCTTCATATATATATAATATTAAATCTGTAAATATAAACGGAAAGAGTGCTTCAAGTAGTTTATCAACTATTACGTATACTTTACCTAACACACCTGCTTCATTTACTGCATCAAGTGCCGGTTTAAATTCCATTTCACTTGCTTGGAATGTCAATAATAATTCAAGTATTACACGTTATGGGTTAGCTTATTCCACCGCTTCATCATTCAATATTAATGTTTCTACTTTTGTAAACTATGCTTCTAATTTAACTGACAATACCACTTCCGCATTCTCTTTGTCTACTAACACTACTTACTATTTCCATTTATGGGCGTATAACGGAAATTCTGTGGTAAGCAATTCTGTAGAAACTTCATCAAAAACTTCTATGGAAAATACACCACCGCCTGCAAACATTTCCAATTTAACTACTCTTAGCGGAACTAACGACGGCGAGATAACGCTTAATTGGACTTCACCCGGCAATGATTTAATGGTAGGCAATATAACCGGTGGGGAATATTATTTGAAATATTCTACCAATTCAATTAATAACAATACTGATTTTACTAATGTATATCCTGTATATAATTTAAACAATTCTACAAACACCGTTCCTAATTTAACTTATGGATTAACAGTAACCGGGCTTTATCCCGGTACTACATATTATTTTGCATTAAAATATAAGGATGATGTCGGAAACTGGTCCAGCTGGTCTACGGGTACTATTAATACTCAATCGTTCTGTGTTGCTCAGGATTTACCGCCCTCAGCACCTGCCAATTTAACCAGTATTGCAGGTGACAGCGCTATTCAGCTGCAATGGACAGCTGTTACAGTAACAGGCTCTCAGGATTTGGAATATTACAGGATTTACAGGTCCACATGGAATGGCGGAACACTTGATTTGTATTCATCTACGCCTACTGCATACACTATATTCTCTGATACCGGGCTAACCAATGGCGAAACTTACATGTACAAGATAACCGCGATTGACAGGGGTGATTTTGGTTCCGGGCTGGTTTCTCTGGCAAAAGAAAGCGGTTTTTCTACAACTATTTCGACTGTACCGTATGCCGGTGCTGTTCCTTTACCTCCGAACAATTTCACGGCTAACGCTATTTCTACTTCCAGTGTTGTATTCAGCTGGACTGATAATTCGTCAAATGAACTTGGTTTTGAGCTACAGAATGTTAACAACAATGTGATAGTCAGCAGTGAATCTATCTCCGCGGGTACTACATTTTATTTACAAACTACTTTAACTGCCAATACTTCTTCTTACATATATAATGTTAAATCGGTAAATGCTTTTGGCACAAGTTCAGGCAGCAACCTTACAACACCAATATATTCGCTGGCTAAAACACCTGCTTCGTTTACTGCTTCAAGTTCCAATTCCAATTCCGTTACTTTTACATGGTCGGCAAATGACAATTCAAGTATTACACGCTACGGGTTGTCTTATTCCACCGCTTCTTCGTTTAATATCAATGTTTCAACTTTTATAAACTATGCTTCTAATTTAACGGATAATACCACTACCGCATTCTCTTTGTCAGACGATACTACTTACTATTTCCATTTATGGGCGTATAACGGCAATGCTGTGGTAACCAGTTCTGTAGAAACTTCATCAAAAACTTCAACGGAAGTCACACCACCGGCAAACATTTCCAATTTAACTGCGCTTAGCGGAACCAACGATGGCGAAATAATACTTAACTGGACATCACCCGGTGATGATTTAATGGTTGGCAATATAACCGGCGGGGAATATAATTTAAAGTACTCTACCAATTCAATTAAGAACAATACTGATTTTACTAATGTATATCCTGTATATAACATAAACAATTCTACTAATACCGTTCCCAATTTAGTTTATGGTATGAAAATTACCGGACTTTATCCCGGTACCACATATTATTTTGCATTAAAATATAAGGATGATGTCGGAAACTGGTCCAGCTGGTCTACAGGTACTATCAATACTCAATCGTTCTGTGCTGCGCAGGATTTACCGCCTTCAGCACCTGCCAATTTAACCAGTATAGCCGGTAGTACTGAGATTCAATTATCCTGGACTGCTGTTACGGTAACCGGCACTCAGGATTTAGAATATTACAGGATTTACAGGTCTACATGGGTGGGAGGCACACTTGATTTATATTGTTCTACACCTACCGCATATACTATTTTTACTGATACCGGGCTAACCAATGGCGAAACTTACATGTACAAGATAACCGCGATTGATAGGGGTGATTCCGGTTCCGGGTGGGTTTCACAAGCAAAAGAAAGCGGTTTTTCTACTACCGTTTCGACTATGCCTTCTTCGAATACCGTTCCTTTACCGCCGACTAATTTCACGGCTACTGCAATTTCGACTTACAGTGTTATGTTCAGCTGGAATGACAATTCGTCAAATGAATCCGGGTTTGTGCTAGTGGATATTAATAACAATGTGATTGTCAGCAGCGAGTCTATTCCCGCAGGCACTACTTTTTATATCCAAAATATTTTAGCTGCAAATACTTCTTCCTATGTATATAGCGTCCAGGCGGTTAATGCATCAGGAGGCAGTCCGGCCGGAATCAGCAGCAGCCTTTCGACACCTGTTTATTCATTAGCTAACACCCCTGCTTCTACTACTACGTCAAGTGCCAATTCCGATTCTATTACAATAACATGGAATGCAGGCAATAATTCTGAAGATACCCGGTACGGGATATCATATTCTACTGACCCTGCTTTCAATATTAACGTTTCTACTATTGTCACTTTTGCATCAAATTTAACTAACAATACCACTACTGTATTTTCTCTATCTGCAGATACTACTTACTATTTCCATGTATGGGCGTATAATAATGATGCTTCAGAAACCTCATATATTACTTTAACTACCAAAACTACGATACTTTCAGTAAATGCTAATCCAACATGGTCAAGTTTTACCGTTGCAATTTCTACGGCTGAGATTACATGGGTTTGGAATGAAACTTCTACCAACGAAGACGGTTATAGAGTAATGAATTCGGCGACTGATTTAAGCATTTCCGGTAACCTAGCGGTAAATACTACTTCTTATACGGAGATAAATCTTTCTCCTAACACTGCTTATTCAAGATATATTCAGGGATATAATACTTTCGGAACTGCAGATTCTGTTTCACCCAAAACAACAACTTATTATACGCTGCCTAATGCACCTACAGGTCTTACGGCACCAGTTATAGGAATTTCAAGTATTACTATTACGTGGTCTGCCGGTACAGGCGGAGCTGCATGTTACGGAATCCAGAGATCAACCGATATTTTATCGGCCTCTAATTGGCAAAGCATAAAAATATTTTCCGATAGTTTGACGGCAACTTCATATACAAATAACGATTTATACAGCAATACGACTTATTGGTATAGAATTTATGCATATAATAACACCGGTTCTTCATCTTCTTATACGCAGGCGTTTGCAACAACTTTAACAGATATTTTGCCTCCAAGCATTACACACGTGCCTGTAACAGAAGTAAACATTATCGGCAACGTGATAGTAATATCTGCAAATATCGTTGATGACAAGAATATAAGTTATGTAAAACTTAATTATAGAAAGGCAGGGGAAACTGCTTTTGCTTCTTCGAATTTCGTTACTGCGGTATCCAGCAGTATATTTTCGGGATATGCGCTAATTCCTGTTTCATCTGTAACAACAGCCGGAATCGAATATTTTATTTCTACTGCAGACGGAATCAATATATCTTCCACTTCGTTATACTCAACAACGGTTACAAGATTATGCCAGAAAATCGCGGATTCCAATTTAGTTGTTGAATCTTTGGACGGTAATCCAAATGACGGCAGTACCAAAGTTCAGCTTTCAGAATCATTAGATAAAATAATAAGTATTGAACAAAAAGATTCATCTTTAGAAAGTTCTTACGGTATTGAAGAAATTTCGGCTAAAAATAATTCTCATCCGGTTGCAACTTATTCCTTTGGGCCCTCAAACACTTTACTGACCAGTCCGATTTACCTGACATTACTTTATTTTGATTTAAATACTGACGGAATAGTTGAAACGGAATATGCTCAAACAACCGATATAAATGAAACCGAGCTTGCCGTGTATTTCTGGGACGGTGTAAAATGGAAATTTATCGGCGGAAGGCCTGATACCACGTTGAATACCTATACTGTTAAAACCAATAAGTTTGGAAAATATGCTTTGTTTGCGAAAGGAACTGAGTCGAATAAAGTAGTCCCTGATGAAAAATTTGTATCACCGTATACTCCGGCAACTTTCGGTGAAAAAGCCCAGGAAGTTAATATATATGATGCATCCGGTGTTGAAATTATAAAGCTTACTAAAGAAGATTTCTTCGGAGGGGTAATTACCTGGAACGGAACTGACGGGAATAATAACTATATCGAATCGGGAATATATATTTTCAAAGTAAAAACAACTGACGGAAAAACTAAACACGGCACAATAGTTTTAGCAAAGTAACTTAATAAGAATTACACAGATTAAAAACGGATAATGATATGAATAATTGTAAACGATTGTTAGTAATATTTGTATACATTTCATACCTGTATTCATTTTCCTATTCCGCATTTAAAAATTACGGGTGGTCAACAAGAGCAACCGGAATGGGCGGTGTTTTTACTGCGATTTCAGACGATTCGTCGTCAATTTTCTACAACCCGGCAGGAACCGCAAAAATGGAAAGTCCTGATGCAAGTTTAATGTATGCAAAGCCGTTTGCGGGACTGGAAGATGTAAGTTTAGGGCTTATGTCGCTTTCGTATATACAACCTATAAGAGATATAGGAACTTTTGGACTGGGTATAACAGATTACGGCAATAACTTATATAAAGAAGATTCTATAATGTTATCTTATTCTAAAAAAATTTTTAATAAATCTAAATTATATAGAAATAATGATCTTTCTGCGGGATTAAATTTAAAATATTTAAATCATAAATACAGCTGGGATGCAGATACATTAAAAAGAGCTGTGGAATACAGCGATCCGGTTATATTGGCTGGTTCTTCGAAATCAGCTTTCACGGGTGATATAGGTTTTCTTTATAATATTAAAAATGTTTCTTTAGGTCTTTCAGCCTTAAATATATCTCAGCCTGATGTTGGGTTATATTTTGAAGATAAAGTCCCCATGGAAGTTAGATTTGGTTCTATCTATCATTTTAAAAGTAATACCATCGCGGGTTTTGATATATCTTACAGAAATCAGGAATGGGGAGAATCATCCGATAAACTGAATCTGCATATCGGAGCAGAACACTGGTTCTCAAATAATAAATTTGCATTACGCACAGGTGCAAACAAACAGGAAGTAAGTTTAGGTTCGTCACTAAATCAAAATTTGGGAAAATTGTTAATGCGGGTTGACTATGCATTTGTATGGTCATTGGTTATTGGCGATAATTATGGGACTCACAGACTATCTGTATCGCTTGGTTCAATTCTGACACCTAAAGTTGCCGAAAACAAGCAGTCTCAAATATTAAAACAACAACCTGTTAACGTAGTGCCTAAAAAAGAAGAAAAACCGCAGCAAAAAGATATTAATATAAAACAAAAAATAAGTGAAAAAGTTAATATTAACACTGCATCAGTAAGTGAACTTATACAAGTTGGATTTACTAAGGTTCAGGCAGATGCAATTGTTTTACAAAGAACAAAACAGCCTTTCAATAATATTGATGAACTTATGAGTAGAGTAAAAGAAATACCTGCCAAAAAATATCTGGAAGTGAAAGAAAAAATTTCGGTAAAATTTAAATTATGAAAATTTTTTCTAATCCGCAAACAATCCAAAAATCTATAAAAAATCTCAAATTAAAAAAACAAACAATTGGCTTTGTTCCGACCATGGGAGCATTACATCAGGGACATATATCATTAATCCGCAGGGCAAAAAAGGAAAATGATATTGTTGTTGTAAGTATTTTCGTTAATCCGGCACAATTCGGGCCGAAAGAAGATTTAAAAAGTTATCCGAAACCTTTTGTCAAGGATGTCAAATTGTGTAAAAAAGAGGGAGTTGATATAATATTTGCTCCAAAACCGGAATCTATGTATCCAAAAAATTATTTAACTTATATAAATGTAGAAAAACTTTCCGGTACAATGTGCGGAAAAGCACGTCCCGGCCATTTCAGAGGTGTAGCTACTGTTGTTACAAAGCTTTTTAATATAGTACAGCCGGATAAAGCATATTTCGGACTGAAAGATTATCAGCAATCTGTGATAATTAAAAAAATAACGGAAGATTTAAATTATCCTGTAAAAATCATTACTTGCCCGACAATCCGGGAAAAAAGCGGGTTAGCACTTTCAAGCAGAAATGCTTATTTGTCTAAGGAAGAACTGAATAAAGCATTATCTATATCAGACTCTTTAAAAAAAGCTAAAGAATTGATAGAGAACAAAAAGATAAAACCGGTAAAAAATATTGTTTTGGAAATAAAGAAAATTATTAAACCTGTTACCGATAAAATAGATTATATTGAAATAAGGGATGCTGAAACACTCGTAGAAATCAAAGATAATATTGATAGAAAAGTTGTAATTGCTATAGCTGCATATGTCGGCAAAACCCGTCTAATAGATAATATAGTTGTTAAACCCCGTTAGAAGCAAGTTAAAAGTTATAAGTTATAAGTTATAAGTTAAAATAAAGACTTATCTCGAACCAATATGGAAATATTTTTTAAGTCAGTTATATCTTTTTTTTTATTGCCGTTTTTATTAGGTTTTATTAAATCATTCTTATCTTTAATAATTTCCGTACCGCCGCTTAATCCATCTGAAATATGGTTTTTTGTCGGTTTTACGATATTCTTTTTTGTTTTTCTTATTAGATCGCTTCCCGGCCAAATATATATTTTTGGGCATGAATTAACCCATGCTATATGGGCTATTTTTTTTAAAGGAAAAATTAAAGAATTCAATGTATCTGAAAAAAGCGGGAATGTTGTAACAACAAAAACAAATTTTTTTATTACATTGGCTCCTTATTTTTTCCCGATATATACTTTCATTATAATTTTACTATTCTATATACTAGCTCTTTTCTTTAATACTTCAAAATACACCGAATGGTTATTTTTATTTGTCGGTGTTACATACTCTTTTCATATTTTTCTGACCGCCGAATCTCTGATAACAGGACAGTCTGATGTTAAAAAAACCGGCAGTATGTTTTCCTATTTTATAATTATCTTTTTTAATTTATTTATTATTGTTTTTTTATTAAAATTTATCTCGCCTGATAAAATATTTTTAAAAAAATATTTTTACAATAGCTATACATCTGCTATTATTATTTATAAATACGCATGGAAGTACTTGACAAAATTATTTATTTTACTAAAATATAGAATACTTTGAAAAAGGAACTAAATTTTAGCCCGCCATTTCCGCCACTAATACGTTGGCGGACAAGGAACCTTGGCGAGGCCTTCGGTTCGCAGGAAGTTAAGCGAACCTTCGGGAGGATTGATGGATTGGAAAACAGTGTTTTTGGAACCTATCATGATGATGTTTAGCAAAGTTGCTCAATTTATTCCTGTTTTTATCGGTTTTTTACTTATTCTTCTTGTTGGCTGGTTAATTGCATCCGGTTTAAAAAAAATTCTGATAAAATTCCTTATTTTGGTTAAAGTTGATGCACTTTCCGGTAAAACCGGTTTTTCTAAAGTATTGGAAAATGCAGGCATTAAAGATACTTTATCTGAAATTATAGGCATTGTAGCATATTGGATAATAGTTATTATAACCTTATCAACTGCAGTAAACGCTTTGGGATTAGCAAATGTAAGCTCAATTTTAGATAGAATAATTCTTTATATTCCTAATGTCATAGTTGCAATTTTTATTTTGATATTAGGTCTATTTTCTGCTTCTTTTTTAAATACAATAGTAACTGCTGCTAGCATAAATGCCGGTATTTTACAGGCAAATATTTTAGGGAAAATCGCATCAACAGTAGTAATTGTTTTTTCAGTAATAATTGCGGTTGAACAATTAAATCTTAAAATAGAGCTTATCAATTCAATAATCACAATAATTATTGCTTCATTAGGTCTAGCTTTTGCGATTGCATTTGGGATTGGAAGCAAAGATGTTGCAACAAAATTGATTAATGAACTGGATGAATCCATAAGAAAAAAATAAACAGTAACTGTGAGGGACAATTTCTATGTATGCAATAATTGATGTTGGCGGTAAACAATACAAGGTAGAAAAAGGTAAAACAGTCAAACTTGAATTGACAAAGAAGAATATTGGCGATGTTGTCGAATTTAAATCGATCTTCATTTCCAGTGACGATAAAAAAATACAAACTTCGGTAAATTCAAAAGTCATCGGTAAAATAGTTAAATTGTCAAAAGGAAAGAAAATAATTGTTTTTAAAAAGAAACCTAAAAAGGGCTATAAAAAAACAATAGGCCACAGACAAAATTACACCGAGGTCGAAATCACAGAAATTCAAAATTAAAATTGTTAAAAAACTAACAATTTCCAACTGAGTTGGAAAAGTTTGGAGAGTATATGGCACATACTAAATCACAAGGTTCAACAGGTAATGGTCGCGATTCTGCAGGACAACGGTTAGGCGTTAAATGTTTTGAAGGACAAATTATACCTGCCGGAAGTATTATCGTAAGACAACGTGGGAAAAAATATCACCCAGGATTAAATGTCGGAATAGGTAAAGATGATACGCTTTATGCAAAAATTACAGGTAAATTAAAATTTCAATGGTTTTCAAAAAAAAGAAAAAAAATAAGTATTTTACCTGCTATAACTACAGCATAAAGTAATTTTTATAATGAAATACCTCGCATCAGGATGCGAGGTATAAAATTCTCTTTTTATTTATCCATGTAGCTTGCTACTTGGTATTTGGCAGGAGAATTTTAAATGGTCAAGGTATCCTTGATCATTTTTTAATTGTATTTTAATTGAATTTTGATATAATGTTTGAAAATCAGGTAGAAAGATAGAGAGGTAAATGGGTAGAGAGTTAGTTGTCACATGATTAATAAATCATTTAATATTGTAAAACGTTTAAAACCATTTCTTTTTACCCTTTTACCTTTATACCTTTTTACCCTTTATCTATAGGAGAAAAATATGAATAAATTAAAATTAGGATTGCCGAAAGGCAGTTTACAGGAAGCTACTTTTGAACTTTTTAAAAAAGCCGGCATCAAAATATATGCATCAGAAAGATCTTATTTTCCTACTTGTGATGATGACGAACTTGAAATAATGCTGGTTCGCTCACAAGAAATGGCTAAATATGTAGAAGACGGTGTTTTTGATGCAGGGATAACCGGGTTTGATTGGATCTGCGAGTCGGATGCCGATACAAAAGAGGTGTGTGAACTTTTATATGCAAAAAGCGGTTTTAGACCGGTAAGATGGGTTCTTGCTGTTCCCAAAGATTCAAAAATTAAATCGATAAAAGATTTAAAAGGTAAAAGGATTGCTACAGAATTGGTAAATGTTGTGAAAAAATACTTGGGTAAAAATAAAGTTAAAGCAGAAGTTGAATTTTCATGGGGTGCTACCGAAGCAAAAACTCCTACTCTGGTTGATGCGATTGTGGAATTAACGGAAACCGGTTCTTCGTTAAGAGCTAATAATTTAAAAATTATCGATGAAATATTAATATCAACTACCCGGCTAATTGCAAATAAAAATTCTTTTAACAACCCATGGAAAAAAAGAAAAATTGAAAGTTTATCAATACTTTTAAAAGGTGCACTTGAAGCATTTGAAATGGTAGGACTCAAAATGAATATAAAGGAAAAAGATATAGATAAAATAATGAAAATACTGCCTTCCTTAAAGAGACCAACTATTTCGCGGCTTACGATTCCAGGCTGGGTTGCACTTGAAGTAATTCTTCAGGAAAAAACTGTTAAACAAATGATTCCTGATTTGAAACGTTTGGGTGCCGAAGGAATTATAGAATATCCTCTGAATAAAGTAATCTATTGAAACAAATAAGACTATGGTAACAGTAAGATTTGCACCATCTCCTACGGGTTATTTACACATAGGCGGGTTAAGAACCGCGTTATATAACTATTTATTTGCAAGGCATAATAAGGGAAAATTCCTTTTGCGTATTGAAGATACCGACAGGACAAGATATGTCGAAGGTGCTATTGAAAAACTTATTGAAGTATTAAAGTGGTGTAACTTAGAATATGACAATATTCCCATTATTCAATCCCAGAGATTAGATATATATAAAAAATATGTTGATGAGCTCCTTCAAAAAGATTTTGCATACAGATGTTTCTGCACTTCCGAACGCCTGGAAGAAATGAGAAAAAACCAAATCGCAAAAAAACAGCCGCCAAAATATGACAGATGCTGCAAAGATATTACAAAAGAAGAATCTGAAAAAATGGCAAAAGAAAAAACTTTTACAGTAAGAATGAAAATGCCTTCTGAAGAAATAATATTTAATGATGTAATTCGAGGAGATGTAAAGTTTCACGGTTCCCTTATTGATGACCAAATAATCTTAAAAACTGACGGTTATCCTACATATCACCTCGCAAATGTTGTAGACGATCATTTAATGGATGTTACACATGTAATAAGAGGGGAAGAATGGTTATCATCAACTCCAAAACATATAATCTTATATAAGTACTTTGGTTGGACACCGCCGGTATTTGCACATCTGCCTCTGTTATTAAATTCCGATAAATCTAAATTGAGTAAAAGACAAGGTGACGTTGCAGTAGAAGACTATAGAGACAAAGGTTATCTGCAGGAAGCATTATTAAATTATATTGCGTTGCTTGGCTGGTCAACTGAAGACAGCCAGCAGATATTCACAAAAGAAAATCTTATAGAAAAATTTTCGCTTGAAAGATGCGGAAAATCGGGTGCAATATTTGATATACAGAAACTTATCTGGATGAATGGTGAATATATCAGAAAACTATCAATAGATGAACTTACTAACCGCGCGATACCCTTTATACAGAAAGCCGGTTTTGATACCTCTAATTTTGATTTTTTGAAAAAATGTATTTTATTGGAACAAGACAAGATAAAAGTTTTGTCTGATGTACCGCATCTTATTGATTTTTTTCTAAAAGATGATATTATATATGATGAAAAAGCAATGCAAAAAGTAATAAAAAAAGAAGGTACTTCGACTACGCTCAGTACAAGTATTGCTGATATTTTAAAAGATATAATTAATGTTTATTCTCAAATACAAAATTTTTCAGCACAGGAAATTGAAAGCGAAACCAGAAAATATACTGAATCAAAATCCTTAAAAACATCGCAAATTTTTCACCCTGTCAGGGTCGCGGTTTCAGGACGGACAGAGGGCCCCTCGCTGTTTCATATGTTGGAACTATTGGGTAAAGAAAAGGTTTTATTAAGGATAACTAAAATTATAGACACCCTATAATAAGGGGTGTCTGATTATTTACCCGCCAAAGATTCAGTGGCGGTCACAGATTAGAAGACCGATTACACAGATATAATAATTTTTTTTGGGGGGGATTATAATGATTGAAGAATCTAAATTAAATGAATACTTTTTTAGTTTGATAATTTCTCTATCCGCAGCAGCTATGCAGCAAATGGGAAAGATTTCTAGACCTATTACTAACGGTATAGAAAAAAACTTAGAACAAGCTAAAATCTCTATTGATATGCTAATAATGATACGGGAAAAAACCAAGGGTAATTTGAATCTTGAAGAAAATAAATTGTTGGATTCTACAATATCCGATTTACAGTTGAATTATGTTGATGAATCTGAGAAACTTTCAAAACCGGAACCAAAAGTCAATTGAGGCAGTAACGGGTAATGCTTGCCCGCCGAAGACCTAGTGGCGGGAGTAATGGGCAAATAGTTGAGCGAAGCAATAATTTTTTATATTTTGAAGTTTAATGGTGAGCGAGGGAGTTGTTGAGAAATGCCCTCACGGAGTTCCGCATACACATTCAGCGGAACGAGTGGGGACGGCCCCACCAGGGGACCGTGTGCTGACGAAACAAGCTCCCGAGTGAATATTTGCCGGGTGGTGTAATGGTAACACAGATGCCTCTGGAGCATCCATTCTAGGTTCGAGTCCTAGCCCGGCAGCATATTTCGAGGAACTCGAAATATGCAGAGCAATTGAACAATAGAAAGTAGAACAATAGATAAAAAGTTCAATTGCGATCTATTGCTCTATTGTCTATTTTCTGAATTAATTTTTTTGCACTTGAAATTTACAGAGCAATTGAACAATAGAAAGTAGAACAATAGATAAAAAGTTCAATTGCGGTCTATTGCTCTATTGTCTATTTTCTGAATTAATTTTTTTTGCACTTGAAATTTACAGAGCAATTGAACAATAGAAAGTAGAACAATAGATAAAAAGTTCAATTGCGGTCTATTGCTCTATTGTCTATTTTCTGAATTTTAAAATAATATATGCCTTTTTTATTTGAAAACCTTGAAGTATATAAGAAAGCATTAGCTTTTAATGAAGAAATTGGAAATATTACTGAAAGCTTTAAAAAAGGCAACTATTATCTTGTTGACCAATTGAACCGTGCTTCCTTATCTATTTCTACCAACTTAGCAGAAGGAAATGGTCGTTATCATAAAGCTGATAGAAAAAATTTCTTTAGAATATCTCGAGGCTCAGCTTTTGAATGTATACCTATTTTAGAATTATGTAAAAGAAAAGGCTTAATTAGAGAAGACCAAGCCGGTGTTTTAAAAGAAAATTTAGATGAAATTTGCAAAATGTTATCTGGTTTAATCAATTATTAGCATTTTTATGAAAAGACTTTTAGTATTGTTTTTTTTTTGTTATTATTATTTCTAATTTGTCGGCTGCTACAAAAAATATAAATAAGAAAAGAGCAAAACCTTCTATGAAAAATGTTGTAATGATAATCGCAAAAAATAACTTCAGAGATGAGGAATATCTTCAGCCAAAAGAAATCTTAACAAAAGCAAAAATAAATGTTACAACCGCATCCTCATCAAAAGAAATAGCAAAAGGTTCGTTAGGTGCAACTGCAAAGATAGACATTACAGTTAATGAAATAGAAGTAAAAAATTATGATGCAATAATTTTTGTTGGCGGTAACGGTTCTTCAGAATATTGGGAAAATGAACAAGCGCATAATATAGCACAGGAAGCAGTAAAACAAAATAAAATTTTAGCAGCAATATGCATAGCTCCTGTAACACTTGCTAAAGCGGGTGTTCTTAAAGACAAAAAAGCAACTGTGTTTGAATCGGAAATAGAAGAAATAAAAAAATATGGAGCTATATACACGGGAAAAAATGTTGAGATTGACGAAAATATCATAACAGCAAACGGACCTCAGTCTGCAAAAGAATTCGGTGAAAAAATATTATCGTTAATAAATGTTATAAAACAGTAACGAGTAATGAGTAACGAGTAATGGGTAATTAGTAGTTAAAGATAAATTTTTTTTAATATATAAAACAATCACCTAACGCTAAATACTAAATACTAACTACTAATTACTAAAATTTTTGCGACAGAAAAAATTTACAAGGGGGGCTTACTAATGGCAAAGATTGCAAAGATTGTGGGACGGGAAATTTTGGACTCAAGAGGAAACCCAACGGTTGAAGTAGATGTTATTTTAGATAATGAAGTTTTAGGCAGAGCAGCTGTACCTTCGGGTGCATCAACAGGCGAACATGAAGCAGTTGAACTTCGTGATGGCGACAAAAAAAGATATCTTGGTAAAGGTACATTAATAGCAGTTGATAATGTAAATACAACTATCGCACCTGCAATTATCGGTATGAATCCGGAAGATCAGGTTGAAATAGATAAAAAAATGATTGCTCTTGACGGAACTAAGAATAAAGCCAAATTGGGAGCAAATGCTATCCTTGGCGTTTCTATGGCAACCTGCCGTGCAGCTGCTATAGAGAAACAAATGTCTTTGTATAAATATATCCGTTCAGCTTATAACCTTAAACTAGATACTTTTAAACTTCCCGTTCCTATGATGAATATATTGAATGGAGGATTGCACGCCGACAATAATGTAGATTTGCAGGAATTTATGGTTTTTCCTATAGGTGCAAAAAATTTTAGAGAAGCTCTTAGATATGGAGCAGAAGTATTTCACAATCTTAAAAAAGTTTTGAAAGATAAAGGATACAATACTTCTGTCGGTGACGAAGGCGGTTTTGCACCAAACCTGCCATCCAATGAAGATGCTCTTGAAAACATAATAGAAGCAATTAAAAAAGCAGGATATGCTCCGGGTAAAGATATATCAATAGCCCTCGATCCGGCTTCATCTTCTTTTTTCAAGGATGGAAATTATATTTTAGATGGTGAAAAATCCGATAAAATAAAATCATCAGAAAAAATGGTCGAATTTTATGACAATTTAGTTAAAAAATACCCGATAGTTTCAATCGAAGACGGACTTGCTGAAGACGATTGGAACGGCTGGAAACTAATGACTGATAAACTTGGCAAGATGATTCAAATTGTAGGAGATGATTTATTTGTTACAAACATTGAACGTCTCGCTGAAGGCATCAAAAAGAAAACAGCAAACTCAATTTTAATTAAACTTAATCAGATTGGTACACTCTCCGAAACTATTGATACAATCAATATGGCCCATAAAGCTAATTATACTACCGTTATTTCGCACCGTTCGGGTGAGACAGAAGATACTTTTATTGCAGATCTTGCAGTCGCGGTAAATGCAGGTCAGATTAAAACAGGTTCTGCTTCACGTACAGATAGAATTTGTAAATACAACCAGCTCTTACGTATCGAAGAAGAATTGGGTAAAGATGCTAAATTTGGCAAATAACAAAAAATTATTTTTTTGGACCGGCATAATAATATTAATCTTGGTTCTCTTCGGAAACAGCGGAATGCGGAGCGTTATAATCCGGAAAATTGAACTTTCCAAGTTAAATAAGCAACTTGCAGAGCTTGAATCGCAAAACCGGGAATTAAGAAAACGCCTCTATAGTTTTGAAAATAACCCTGCATTTCTGGAGAGGGAAGCAAGAAAACAACTTGGACTAATACAGCCTGGTGAAATAAAGTATAAGTTTATTGAACAAGAGAATAAATAAAAAGTAATGAGTAACGAGTAACGAGTAACGAGTAACGAGTAACGAGTAACGAGTAACGAGTAATGTGTAATAGGTAAAAGGTTAGAATAAAGACAGATAAAAGGGAAAAAAATTAGAAGATTTTCCCGCCACTAAGTCGTTTTTGCCCGCCAATGTCTCAGTGGCGGGGGCGGGTCCGCCAAAGTATCAGTGGCGGAAACTTTTAACTTTTAACCTTTAACTTGTATTTTTGTTCTTTTTATAGTATAATTAAACCACTAAATCGAGAACATCTAAGCTTTTTAGATGATCACATAATACCTACACTTTACTCTTCTGAATTATCAGAAGGGTCATATGTCCAAAAAGGAGGCAACATGCCTAATTACGAAACGGTTTTTATTCTAAAACCTGTCTTAGCCAATGAAAAAGTCGAAGAAGTCCTTAACAAAATTAAAGGAATTATAACCTCTAACCAGGGAACGGTTCTTTTAGCGGATAGCTGGGGAAAACGGCGTCTGGCCTATACCGTAAAAAAATTCAAAGAAGGAAGTTACTATCTTTTTAATTTTACGTGTGCCGGAAAAGTAATCGGAGAACTTGAAAACTATTACAAAACAAGTGACGCTATTATCAAATTCATCACGATAAAAAAGGAAGTAGCTAGCAAGAAAAAAACTGAGAAGAAAGAAGAAAAACCTGCTGCTGCGGCTGCTACAACTGAACCGGTAAAAACTGAACAACCAGCTGCATAAAAATATTTAAGGGAGGCTGAATGGCAAGTTTCAGTAAGGTTATTCTAATGGGTAATGTAACAAGAGATCCTGAAATAAGATTTGGTTCCAGCGGTACAGCTATTGCCAGTTTTTCGGTTGGCATTAACAGAAAATATAAAATTGCAGACGGCTCATTAAAAGAAGAAACATGTTTTGTTGATATAACTTTTTTTGGCAAGCAGGCGGAAACTTGCCAAAAATATGTTCATAAAGGCGATAGCATAGTAATTGACGGCAGGCTGCATCAAGATTCTTGGGAAGGTAAAGACGGTCAAAAAAGAAATAAAATTGGTGTTATCGGCGAAAGACTACACCTTATGCCTAAAAGAACCGGAAAAATTGCAGAAGCTGATTCAGAAGAAGAAACATCAGGTGATATTCAGGATGACGTAAAATCATCGGCATCAAAAAAAGAGAATGAAGTTCCATTTTGAGCTCATTGCAAACTCAACTAAAAAATACTGTATATTTAATTGAGCGAAATCCGACGAAGCAAAAATCTTTAAAATCGTAATATTTTATTTTATACAATTTTTGCGTAGGCGGACAAAACATTAAATTTAATTTTGGAGGAAAAATGGTAGAACACAAGAGGAAACCCGGGGCAAAAAAAAGTTTCAATCCACATTGGAAAGGTTCAAAAAATAAACAATTCAAGAAAAAATTCTGTAGATTCTGTGCTGATAGCCTTGAAATTGATTATAAAAATGTTGGACTTTTAAAAAATTATATCACAGATAGAGGTAAAATGCTGTCCTCAAGATTTACAGGTGTTTGCGTTAAGCATCAAAGAATACTGACAAGAGCAATTAAAAGGGCAAGAAATATCGCAATAATTCCTTTTGCAAGTATGTAATAAGCAACGTAACAGTCTAATCGTCACCGCGAACTCGCTATTGCGATCGTGATGATACCATGTTTAGCTAGAAGGGAATTACACGTAGTAAATATCACAAATTAATAAAAATTTTTATGTCAACGGTAAAGAACATTTTATTTTTTTCTATTTTATCATTTGTATTCTTTTTTTCGAGCTTAGTGATACCGTTTGTTGGAATATTTTTTATTCCATTTTCTTCAGCGTCACTTATTATTTTATTGATAAAACATGGTTTATTTGCCGGTCTAATAGGTATAATTCTATCATCACTTGTTATCTATAAATTGACTTCTTTTAGCTATATTCTTTTATCAATATTTTTGATTTTTGTCGCATTAAGTTCTTTGATTTTATATTTTGGAATAGCTAAGAAAATGAATATCTGGAAAACAATACTCGAAGCATGCTTAGTTATTAATACAGTTTTAATAATAGGATTATTAGTAATAAATATCAACGGTTTTCAGATTCCATGGATTTTTAGTTCGGTTACAGCCGGATTACCTAAAGATTTATACAATATTATTACCAATATACTTGTAAGTGATATTTATTCTATTTCAATAATTTTTGCAATTACAATAGTTTTTTTATCGTATATTTATTCATCTCTAATCTCAAATAAATTTAATGTATCAATTAAAAAATTGCCTCCATTTGAAAAATGGAGATTATCTGAACACATTATTTTCGTCCTGATATTTACTGTTCTTTTTTACGGAATCTGTACTAAATTAAAATATAGTATACCCACTCAAATATTTGAAAATATTCTGTATGTAATATTCTTCTTATATTTTATGGGTGGAATAGCTATAAGCAAATATTTTTTTGGTAAAACTAGTTTTTTATTAGTAATAATATATCTGATTTTTTTCTTTTATCCACCGTTATCAATATTTTTGGGTATAATCGACATATGGCTTAATTTTAGAAAAAAAGGAGATAGTAAAAATGAAGATTATCTTAAAACAGGAAGTTAAAGGTTTGGGAAAGGTTGGTGATGTCAAGAACGTTAAAGACGGTTTCGGAAGAAATTTTCTTTTGCCTCAGGGGTTAGCTTTGGAAGCTAATGAAAGAAATTTGAAAATTATTGAAAGGGAAAAAGTAAAAAGTCTAAATACCCAGAAGGCAGAAATAGAAAAAGCACAGGAATACGCGAAAAAGCTTTCGACTGTTTCAATAACTATTCCTGTTGAAGTCGGTGAAGAAAATAAAATTTTTGGTTCAGTAGGAGCTGCTGATATTTCTGAAGCAATAAAAACCGAAGGTTTTGATGTTGATAAAAAATCTATTATTCTTGAAAATCCTTTAAAAGAACTCGGAGCTTTTGATATATCGGTAAAGGTTCATCCGGAAGTTACAGCTAAAATTAAGATCTGGATTGTTAAAAAAACATCCAATTAAAAAAGGGGTGTATGATTACACAGATTAAGACTTGTCATTTAATCCCCGTAATCTTCTTTAGAAATCTGTGTAATCAAGAGCGGTGATGATTTTTTCAACGCTCTTACTAATAATTTTATGGCAAATAATACAAATACCCAGATTGAAATAATTGCACCGCATAATATAGAAGCAGAGAAAGCTGTTCTTGGCTCAATGATTATCGAGAAAGAAGCCATTGAGATAGCTCTTGATACGCTCACCGATAACGATTTTTACTCTACAGCCCACAAAATAATATTCCGTGAAATTATAGATATTTATGATAAAAACAAAGGGGATGTCGACCTTGTTTTAATTAATGATAATTTAAAATCAAATTCGGAGATAACCCGTTTGGGAGGCAGTTCTTATCTTACCTCCCTTGTTGATACCGTAGTTACAGCTTCCAATATTGAATATTACGCTAAAATTGTAAAAGATAAAGCTGTTTTGAGAGAATTGGAGCATGCAGGACGAAAAATTATCGGAGATGCAACTACTTCAAGTATTGATGATGTTGGAGAGATAGTAGATAAAGTTGCACAGATGATTTTTAATATTACAGAAAAAAGGGTAATAAAAGGTCCTGTCAATATTTCGGATATGATAAATCCGGCACTGGATAATATTGAGGCAATTTATCAAAATAAAGCACAAATACCTGGTGTACCAAGCGGATTTGCAGATTTAGATAAATTAACAGGAGGCTTTAAGAAATCTAATTTTGTCATTATTGCCGGACGTCCATCCGCTGGTAAAACATCGTTTTGCTTAAATATTGCAGAAAACGTTGCTTTGCTTCATAACAAATCGGTTCTTATTTTTTCATTGGAAATGTCAAATGACGAACTTTTTAACAGATTTTTATGTTCACAGGCAAGAGTAGCAAGCGATAGAGTAAGAAACGGCTTTTTATCAAAAGACGACTGGCCAAGAATTACAACAGCAGCCGGTAAACTTAAAGAAGCAAAAATTTTCCTGGATGATTCCTCTTCACTTAACGTTCTTGAAATGAAAGCACGTGCAAGACGGCTTGACTCCGAAGTAAAAGGACTTGGTCTTGTTATAATTGACTATTTACAGCTTATGTCTGGTAAAACAGGCCGCTCTGATTACAGACAACAGGAAGTTGCAGAAATTTCCCGTTCATTAAAAATTATGGCAAAGGATATTAATATTCCCGTAATTGCTTTGTCACAGTTATCCAGAAATCCTGAAAAAAGAATAGAAAGCCACGGACGGCCCCGTCTATCAGATTTGAGAGAATCGGGAGCTATTGAACAAGACGCTGATTTGGTTTTAATGATTTATCAGCCCGGGATGTATAAACAAGACGGTATTGAAGCCTCAAGCCCGATAAGTGACGCTGAAATTATAGTTGCAAAAAATAGAAACGGTAAAACCGGAACTATAAATTTAAGATTTTTCAAGGAATATACAAGATTTGAAAACGCAACAAAATAATTTAAATCAGGTAAAAGGTAAAGAGGTAGAAAGGTAGAAAAGTAAAAAAACAATTAAAAATTGTTCATTGGTTTAATTAAAATATTTTTAAATATAACCTAAATTTTTAATTTTTAATTTTGCATTTTTAATTGATTTTATGAAGATTCTAAGACCGACTTATGCAGAAATTAATCTCAAAAACATAGTTTATAATGTCAACATTTTAAAAAATTTCCTTGATAAAAGCACAGATATCCTGGCGGTTATCAAAGCAGATGCATACGGGCACGGAGCTATCAAGGTAGCTAAAACTCTCGAAAATACATCAGTAAAAATGTTCGGTGTCGCTACAATTGAAGAAGGTATTGAATTACGGGATGCTGGAATTAAAAAAGATGTTTTGATACTCGGAAGCACTTTTCCGTTACAAAATTTTAAAGAAATAATAAATTATAACTTAAAACCCACCATTGCAAGTATTTCCGGACTAGTAACATTAAACAAATATGCTGCTCATGCAAATAAAAAAGTTCCTTTTCATCTGAAAATTGATACCGGGATGGGAAGGATCGGAATAAAACCACATACAGTTGATTTTCTGCAACGAAGAATCAAAAACTTGAAAAATGTTTCTATGGAAGGTATTTACTCGCATATAGCGTGTGCATGTGAGGATAACTATTTCACTAAACAACAAATATACGATTTTAAAAATTTGACAAGTATTATTAATACAAAATACTCCCATATATCCGCAAGTGCATCTATTTTAAAATATATAAACTCACATTTTAACCTTGTTAGGCCCGGACTTCTTTTATACGGACTTTTGCCTTTTGATTATTCTGATAAAATTCTTCTTACAAAACCGGCATTAACATTAAAATCAAAAATCGTATTTCTAAAAACTGTATCTAAAAATACACCAATAAGTTACGGCAGAACATTTATTACTAAAAGACAATCAAAAATAGCAACCATACCGATTGGTTACGCAGATGGTTTTTTTAGATATAACTCAAATAATGCAGAAGTGATTATAAACAATACACGAGCACCTATCATTGGAAGAGTCTGCATGGACATGACAATGGTTGATGTTACAAAAATAAAAAATGTTTCTGTAGGAAATGAAGTTGTAATTATCGGTTCCCAGGGAAAGGAAAAAATATCAGCTGAAGAAGTAGCAAGCAGATGCGGAACTATAAATTATGAAGTAGTTACATCAATTTCAAAAAGGGTACCAAGGTTATACATATGAAGATTTTTTATTTGTTTGGTGAGTATTTTATAGAATTGTCAACGGAATTAGGCAATACTTTTAAGATGTTTTTGCAAGTATTAACAACTTTTTTCTCCGGTAAATACGATAAGAAAAATACTGTTTACCAGATGGTATCAATCGGAGTAAAATCGATACCTGTTATATTATTAACATCCGCTTTTACCGGAATGGTTTTGGCACTGCAAACAGCATACTCGACAAGAAATATTTTCAATGAACCTATATATATCGGAAGTGTTGTAGGGTTTTCCATAGTAAAGGAATTGGGCCCGGTTTTAACCGCAGTTGTTCTGGCAGGCAGGGTAGGTGCTGCAATTGCATCTGAATTGGGTACTATGAAAGTTACAGAACAGATTGATGCCCTTTACACGTTAGGGACAAACCCGATAAGATATCTTGCAGTTCCAAGATTTATATCGATGCTCGTTATGGTTCCGATTCTTACAGTTTTTGCAAATGTTATAGGAATTCTTGGCGGTTTCTTTGTAAGTGTGTATAAATTGGGAATTGCACCTGTTGTTTATCAGAATGATATCCTTGATTATATGCGTACTGAAGATTTGTTTCATGGATTTATAAAATCTGTTTTTTTTGCTTTAATAATTGTTACTACTGCCTGCTATAAAGGTTTTACTTGCGAAGGCGGAGCGGAAGGTGTGGGAAGGGCTACAACTCAAACGGTTGTTATCTCAATGGTAATGATCCTTGTATCTGATTATTTTTTAACAGCACTTCTAGTTATGTTTGGAATAGGATAAAATATTGAACTCTGTGAAATACTTTATATTCCTGGCTAATAAGAGAAAGTATCTATGATAAAAATTAATAATCTCTATAAATCATTTGGAAAAAATGTAGTTTTTAGAGGCCTTAATCTTGAAATAAGAGATGGGAAAACCATCACGATTATAGGCGGCAGCGGCTGCGGAAAATCGGTACTTATAAAACATATAGTTGGTCTTTTAAAACCTGATTCCGGTGAAATATTTATTGATGATAAAGAAATAACAAAACTTAAAGAAGATGAGCTGTTTGAGATTCAGAAAAAATTCGGGTTTCTTTTCCAAGGTGCCGCGCTTTTTGATTCTTTAACAGTAAAAGAAAATGTTGCTTTTGGTTTAAGAAATCTCAAAAATATGACAGAAGAAGCCATTTCTGAAAAAGTGAAAGAATGTCTTACGATGATTGGTCTGGAAGGAATTGAAAATATGAAACCTTCTGAACTTTCGGGTGGTATGAAAAAAAGAGTTGCGCTTGCAAGAGCAATAGCAACAGATCCTAAATACATATTATATGACGAACCAACTACAGGTATAGATCCCATAATGGCAGATGTTATAAATGATTTGATAATTCATCTTCAGAAAACATTAGGGGTCACATCTATTGTTGTTACACACGATATGACAAGCGCCTATAAAATCTCAAATCATATCGCAATGCTATTCGAAGGTAAAATTATAGGTGAAGGTTCTTCAGAAGAGATAAAAAATACTAAAAATCCATATATAAAACAATTTACAACAGGTTCTTCTACAGGTCCAATAAAAATGAAAATGTTTGAAAGTTAACCCCCCAGTATCGCGTGGGATACAGGGTAAATTAAGGAGATAATTTATAATGAAACAGGAAACCAAAGTCGGGATTGTTATTATTTTTGGAACATTGGTACTTGCAGCTTCTATTATGATACTATCAGGAATACGATTTTTAGAAAAAGGTTATAAAGTTAATATTCTTTATAATGACATTCAAGGACTTCTAAGACAAGCAAAAGTACAGGTAGCAGGTGTAAATGTCGGTTATGTTAAAGACATCGAACTTGAAAATGAAAAAGCAAAAGTAACAGTTTGGATAAATGATAATGTAAAAATTTTTTCAAACACTCAGGCATATATATTTTCGTCCGGAATTATCGGAGTAAAATTTATTCAGCTAACTTCCGGAACTCCCGATACAAAATTATTAGTAGATAATGATACTATTACAGGGATAGATCCGATAAGTATAGATAAAATGTTCGACAAAACACAAAGTGCAATTAATTCCTTACTAGATTCTCTAAAAGGTTTAACTTCGGATACCGGTATTAAATCTACTATTAGTAACTTAAATTCATTTTCTGCTGATTTAGCAGCTATTTCAAAAGAATTAAGAGAATCAGATTTCAAATCGACTTTTAGTAATCTTAATGCATTTTCTAAAGACCTGCGAAAAGTGACGTCACAGGGCAAACTTGACACTATGACACAAAAATTAAGTAATACACTTACATCTCTTGAAAATATTTCGAAATCAATTGAAAACGGTAAAGGAGCGCTCGGCGGACTAGTTGCAGATAAAAAACTTGATAGTGATTTAAGGGATACTATTGGCAGTTTACATATCTTTTCAAAAATGATGGAGAATGCTCCTTCAAAGTGGATTGTTGATGAAAAAAAAGCAAAAGAAGTGAAAAGTAATTTAGAAAAAGATAAAAATAAACAAAATTCAAATCAATGAAAACAGCAGATAAAACTATATTTATTTGTCAGGAATGCGGTTATGAATCAACAAAATGGCTGGGTAAATGTCCCGACTGTGATAAGTGGAACTCATTTATCGAAGAACGGAAATTTGCCGAATCAAAAACCAGAACAAATATAACAAATTTTTCTTCACCGGCCAAGAAAATAGATGAAATCTCCGAGATCCAGACAACAAAAAACAGATATAAAACATTGATTAATGAGTTTGATAATCTGTTAAGCGGCGGAATAGTTGACGGCCAATTAATTTTAATCGGCGGCGAACCCGGCATAGGTAAATCAACTTTACTGTTACAGATAGCAGGAAATCTTTCAAAGCAATATACTTGTTTATATGTATCCGGTGAAGAATCTTTAGAACAGCTTAAAATGCGCGCTCAAAGGTTAAAAATAGATAAAGGTAATCTCTTTCTTGCTTCTGAGACATTGCTTTCTGAAATAATTTCAAAAGTTAACGAAATTAAACCAAAATTTCTCTTTATTGATTCAATACAAACTATGTACAGGGACGATATAGCATCTGCTCCCGGAAGTGTTTCGCAGGTTAGAGAAACTACCGCAGAACTTTTATCAATTAGTAAATCTTTGCCGGTTTCAACATTTATATGCGGACACGTAACAAAAGAAGGCACTCTTGCGGGACCACGGCTTTTAGAGCATATTGTAGATACAGTTCTTTATTTTAGTGCAGAACAACATCATTCTTACCGTATTTTAAGATGTTTTAAAAACAGGTTCGGCGCAACTAATGAAGTCGGAATTTTTGAAATGCAGGAAACCGGCTTAAAAGAGGTTAAAAATCCTTCTGAAATTTTTATAGGTGAGAAACCTAAAAATGTTTCCGGTAGTGTCATTACATGCATTATAGAAGGGAATCGACCGATTTTACTGGAAGTTCAGGCTTTGGTTGCCTCGACCCCAATACCTGTTCCAAGAAGGCAATTCTCCGGTTTTGAATACAATAGGGCATCTATTATAATTGCTGTATTGGAGAAACGGCTCGGGCTTAGACTTTCAAATCAGGATATTTTTGTAAATATAGTCGGCGGGATTAAGACAAAAGAACCGTCTTGTGATTTAGCAGTTGCATGTTCTATTGCTTCTGCTACTATGAATTTTGTAATACCCGCTAATTTTGGCATTATAGGTGAAGTTGGTTTAACAGGCGAAATTAGAGCAGTTACGCATATCTCTCAAAGGTTAACTGAACTAGAAAAACTTGGTTTTGAAAAATGTTTAATTCCAAAACACAATGTAAAAGGAATTGACGAAAAATTAAAGATAAAAATCGTGCCGGTTGAAACAGTATTTGAAGCAATAAACGCCATAAAAGTATAGAAACAATTTAAAATGCAAAATGCAAAATTAAAAATTGAGGTATTTATTAATAAAATCGAATTTAAAAATATTTTCACATCAATTTTACATTTTTAATTTCAAATTTTTAATTGCTGTTAAGGAGGAGTCGTGTTTATCTGGATTATTAGATCAATAATTATAATTGCCGGCCCGGTAATTGGCTGGTTTCAAATTTCAAAAGATGCTAAAGGAATTTTAATAGGTGTCGGTGTTGCTTTATTAGTAATATTAATTGAAATAGTTATAGAAATGATTCCGCTAGATTCAATAATAGCTGGATGTCTTGGCGCAATTCTCGGGTTAATTGCCGCAAAACTTATGGATTATTCTGTATATTTAATGGAAGAACCAAAATTAGACAGGTTTATGAAGACATATTCAATTTTAATTAAAATGGTTTTAGCATATTTGGGACTTATAATCGCAGTTAGAAAAAAGGAAGAACTATCTTTACTTGATAAAGATATCCATTTAACATCCCAAAAAAGACAAGGCGACCTGAAAATACTTGATACTTCAGCAATAATCGACGGGAGAATAATAGATATTATTGAAACAAATTTTATATCAGGAATTATCGTTATTCCTGAATTTATCGTTGCGGAATTACAAATTTTAGCTGATTCTGCAGATTCTATCAAGCGTCAGCGCGGAAGAAGAGGACTGGATTTGTTAAACAAAATAAGACAAAACTCTATAGTACCGGTAAAATTTTTTGAAAAAGATTATTCTGAAATAAAACAAACTGATGCAAAAATATTGAAACTCGCAGAGGATTTAAAAGCAAAAATTATAACAACGGATTTCAACCTTAACAAAGTAGCATCGGTACACGGTGTCGCAGTACTTAATGTTAACGAACTTGCAGGTGTAATAAAACCTGCACTATTACCCGGAGAGATATTAAGTATTTATCTTATGAAAGAGGGAAAAGAAAAAAGTCAGGCAGTAGCATATCTTGACGATGGTACAATGATAGTTGTTGAAAACGGACGCAGTCATATAGGTAAAAAGGTTAATATTGTTGTCTCAAATATTCTGCAAACATCAACCGGTAGAATGGTATTTGCTAATGTAACAAAAGAAACTGAAGAAAGCTAAGAGAGTTAAAAAAAATTAAAAATGCAAAAACTTGTCCCGAGTTAGTTACTGGATTAAAAATTGAGATATAAAATCTTAATTTTTTCCGCCACTAAGTCGTAGGCGGATCCACCGAAGTATCAGTGGTGGAAATTTTAAATTTTAAATTGACTCTTAAAAAACAATGAATATTTCCGCAATAATTGTTGCTGCCGGTTCAGGTAAGAGATTTGGTTCAAAAAAACAATTTGAATATATAGGCCATAGACGGATATTTGAAATAACGCTTTCTAAATTTCTAGGCATTAATCAGCTAAAAAATATAGTTATTGTTTTACCAAAAGATAATATCAAAAATATAATTAAAAACTTGAAATTTCCTGAAAATGTTAAAATCGTATCAGGTGGAAAAACAAGACAGCATTCAGTTTTTAACGGGCTTTCCGCACTTCCGTTAAATACTGATATTGTAATAATACATGACGGTGTAAGACCTTTTATATCTAAAGAAATTATTTCTGAGAGTATTTCGGCTGCTAAAAAATGTGGAGCAGCCATTGTTGCCGTACCGGTAAAAGATACTGTTAAAATTGTAAAAAATGAATATATTATCTCAACACCTGAACGTAGAAATATATTTCTAGCTCAAACACCGCAAACATTTAAATATTCGATAATTATGCAGGCTTATAAAAAAGCATTTAAAAATAACTATTTTTCAACAGACGACTCGGCATTGGTAGAAAAATTAGGTAGGAAAGTAAGAATTGTTTTGGGCGAATATAAAAACATAAAAATAACAACCAAAGACGATATCAAAAACTTATGAACAGTAGAACTATAGAACATCAGAACACCACTATCCGTATTGGTTTTGGTTATGATATTCATAGATTAGTAAAAGGTAAGCCTCTTTATTTAGGTGGAGTAAAAATAAAATTTAAAAAAGGGATGCTTGCTCATTCTGACGGTGATGTCCTGCTTCATGCAATTTGTGATTCACTTCTTGGTGCGGCAGGGCTAGGTGATATAGGCATTCATTTTCCAAATTCTGATAAAAAGTTTAAAAATATTTCAAGTTTAATTTTGCTGGAAAAAACACATAATTTAATTAAAAAATTAGGATACAAAATTGAAAATATAGATTCTATGGTTATTGCAGAACAGCCAAAAATTTCTTCATATATAGAAAATATGAAAAGTAAAATTTCAAAGATTTTAAAAACAAAGAATATAAGCATCAAAGCAACAACAAACGAAGGAGTTGGAAACATCGGCAAAGGTAAAGCAATCTGCGCCTATGCTGTATGTATAATAAAAAACGGAAAATATGATTAAGTGGGCTAAAAATATATGGGATTCTTCCCCAAAATGGTTGCTTGTACTTTTTACAGCAATTTTAACAACCACTATCTTAAAAATTAAAAAAGGTCAGTTATTCTGGCCGATTATAGCTATTATAATTTTAGTTTTTGCTTTATTTGTATTCATTGTTTTATATTTCAAAACTAAGAAGTATATACAAATAACTCAAAGAAAAGATAAAAAAGAATTTATTTCAAGATTTGGCGTAAAATGGTTGATAAATTATAATAAAAAAACAATCGATAATAGACCATATTGTACTTGTTGTAGAGAACCTAGACAAATGAAATATTTTCCTCAAACTTATGGATTCGGAGCGCATTTTTCCTGCGATGTCGGAAACAGTATTAGAGAACTGATGAATGAAGATTGTAAAAAATTTGATCTTAAAGAAGCTCTGGAATTTGTCAAAAAAGAACTAAAGTTTTAGAAAAACGGGTGGGGGCATCGGTAAAGGCAAAGCAATCTGTGCCTGCGCTGTATGTATTATTAATAACAATTATGAGTAACTTGGCAAAGAATATCTTGTATAAAATACCTAAATGGTTTATTACCATTGTTGCTATAATTTTTACAGCTATATTATCCAAAATTCAAGCAGGTCCACCATTTTGGATAAGCATAATTTTTTTAGTTCTTATCATAGTATTGTCTATTGTTTTAGTTTTAAATATAAGTTATAAAAAAGAGTTAGATTTTTAAAAATGTATAAAAAGAAAAAAAGAAAAAAATTATTATTTAAAAATAATATTGTTATTTATGATACAAAGAATCTCAATAAAAATGGGATTGATTTTGTTAATAAAATCATCTGTGGAGACTCTTTAAAATTAATAAAAGAATTGCCAGATAATTTTGTTAATTTAATTATTACAAGTCCACCATATTTTGGATGCAGGATCTACGGGAATGAAACTCTTGGAAGAGAAGAGCATCCATTAGAATATGTCACAAATTTATTAAAATATAGTAATGAATTAAAAAGAGTTTTAAATAAAGAAGGGTCTTTTTATTTAAATATTGGAGATGTATATTTTGGTACAAAAGGATTTGTGCGAAATAAAGGAAAATATGCAAGAAAAACAGATAAACATTATAAAGAACATAAAATTGCAAAGCCCAATGGAAAATATTTACAATATAAACAACTTTTAATGTTACCTGAAAGAGTTGCAATGGGAATGCAAGAACAAGGTTGGATTTTACGCAATAAAATAATTTGGGAAAAGCCTAATCCTGTTCCCTCTTATTCACCTGATAGAAGATATCCTGTTTATGAACATATTTTTCATTTTGTAAAATCACGAAAATATTATTTTGACTTAAATATGGCAAAACAGCTTAATTATCACAGAGATATAATAAGATGCGGAATAGAACCTTTTGGAGAACATCAAGCATCTTATCCTGAGTCACTAATAAAACCTTTGGTTTTAACAACTTCTAAAGAAAACGATATAGTTTTAGACCCTTTTATGGGAAGTGGTACAACTGCCATAGCAAGTATAGTATCAAATAGAAATTATATTGGTTTTGAAATAAATGAAAAATTTTGTAATTTGGCAGAAGAAAGAATATTAAATTCGAAAAAAACAATTGAAAATCAATTACCACTAAAGGAGACTTATCAAAGTGATATTCATTTCATCACAACCAGATAATTCTAAAAAACTTTATTTTAACTATTTAAAAGCAATTTGTTCTTTATCAAAATTGTTTAGTGACAATGAAGTTCCTTATCTATATTATAGAGTAGCAGAGAATATCTTTTGTAAATCTTTCAATGCTGATAACCTGTCAAGAGATGATTTAGCATTTGATGCCAAAAAAGATAATATCGGCATCGGATTAAAAACTTTTACCGTGAAAGGAAAATATGCGATTGAAAAGATTGCCGAATTCAATGCTTTTAGTAAAGAATTAAGAAATTTAGACAATACAAAATTAGTACTGCGTTTATCTAATTTAAGAAACGAAAGAATTAAATTTGCTATAAGAACATATGGTGTTGAAAATTCCATTTATCATTGTATTGCTCGTGGAAAAAAAATACTAAAAATATTTGAAACTGATTATGAATTAATTGATGAAAATAAAATAAGAAATATAAAATCTTCAATAGCAGGTATTCAGTTTAATGATATAAAAAATGAATATTCTTTTAATTTTTCAAAAAGTACTCTATTTAAAAAATTTGAAATTCCTACTAACTCAATTGACCTACCAATACAGATTTTAGAAGATCCTTATGAGTTAATTTTAACTTTGTTTAGAAAAATTGATATAAAACAACCTACCTCAGAAGTTCCAGGAGAAGATTATATAATTTTACCTTTATATTCATTAAGAGAAAGTAAAAAAAATAACAAAGTAGTTGCAGAAAAAAGCGGTTTAAATCAGTGGAATGCCGGTGGTAGAAAAAGAGACTCGGGAGAAGTATATATTCCCATTCCAATCCAAATTCACAAAAACTTTCCTAATTTTTTGCCACCAAGGGATAAATCGTTTAATTTACATATTCCTACTGGTGAAATATTAAATGCAAAAGTTTGTCAGGAAAATTCAAAAGCATTGATGACAAATCCGAATAATGCTCTTTCAGATTGGCTTTTAAGAAAAGTTCTAAAATTAAAAGAAGACGAACTACTAACATATGAAAAGTTAAAAATAATAGGAATTGATAGTGTTAGAATAACAAAAATAGATAAAAATAATTTTAATATTGATTTTACAAAAATTGATGGTTTTGATGAATTTCAAGAAAATTATTTAGAATAATTAAATATATTAAATATTGGCTTTAAAAACAAAAAATATAAGCATCAAGGCAACAACAAGAGAACGGGTGGGGGGCATCGGTAAAGGCAAAGCAATCTGTGCCTGCGCTGTATGTATTATTAAAAATGGATAAGGAAAGATTAGAAGCTACTTTAAACAAAGGTAAAGTGTTCATGAACACACACGGAAAAAATTTGTGGGATAATTCACCCAAGTGGTTAACAACTACTTTCGCGGGGGTTTTCGGTTTTGCGTTGGGCAGAATAAATCAAAACTTCTGGCTGATAACAGTAATTATAATTTTAATATCAATGTTATTTGTTCTTACAGTACAATATATAAAACTCAAATCCGAATTGAACAGGTTTAAAAATTCTTCAGTTAATGAATCAGCCGAAGAAAACAATTAATTCATGCTAACAATTCATAATACTCTTTCCGGTAAAAAAGAAGAATTCAAACCATTGTCTGATAATAACGTCAATATGTATGTCTGCGGTATAACACCCTATGACGAAGTACATCTCGGGCATGCAAGATGCTACGTTGTTTTTGATATTATCCGCCGTTATCTAAAATATAAAGGTTATACTGTAAAATATGTACAGAATTTTACTGATATAGATGATAAAATTATAAACAGAAGTAACGAGATGCAAATTCAGAGTTCAGAGCTTGCTCAGAAATATATCGATGATTATTTTGTACAAATGAGAAAGCTTAATATTGTGGATGCTGATTCTTATCCAAGAGTTACACAAAAAATTCCTGAGATAATAGAATTTATTAAAAAAATTATTGACAATGGTTATGGATATGTTGTAGACGGTGATGTATATTTTCAAGTTAGAAAATTTAAAGATTATGGTAAGCTTTCAAAAAGAAATATTGAAGATTTAAAAGTCGGCGCAAGAGTCTTACCAGGTGAGAAAAAAAAAGACCCGTTAGATTTTGCTCTTTGGAAAAAAGCTAAAGACGGTGAACCTTCATGGGATAGTCCATGGGGGAAGGGACGTCCAGGATGGCATATTGAATGTTCCGCAATGTCATTAAAAGAATTTGGTTTAAATACATTTGACATTCACGGCGGAGGACAGGATCTTATTTTTCCGCATCATGAAAATGAAATTGCACAGTCAGAAGCAGCTCTTGGAAAACAATTTGTTAAATATTGGATACATAACGGGTTTGTCACAATTAATAAAGAAAAAATGTCAAAATCACTCGGGAATTTTTTTACATTAAGGGAGATTTTTGAAAAATACGAACCGATGGTCGTAAGATATATGCTTTTGTCTCAGCATTACCGGCAACCGCTCGATTTTACGCAAGAAAAACTCCAACAATCTAAAAATACATATTTTGGAATATTGAATATTTTGGAAAAAACAAAAAATATTTTACCTGACGGCACTGCTGATCATATAAATGATACCACTATTAAAAACTATATTCAAAATTTTGAAAATTCAATGGATGACGATTTTAATACCGCTGAATCACTAGCTATGATTCACGGAATTGTAAATATGTTAAATGGCTTTTATAATGACTTTTTAGAAAATAAAAAAGGTGCAAAAGACTGGATAGTATTATACCGTAACAAGCTATTGAAACTTTGCGATATTCTTGGTTTATCATTTGAACAAGAATTAAAAATACCTGAAAATATTTTAAAATTATCTGAAGAAAGAGAGCAAGCAAGAAAAAATAAAAACTGGAAACTTTCAGATGAAATAAGGCAGAAAATGAAAGAATTGGGTTTTGAAGTCGAAGATACAAAATCTGGGACAAGGATAATTAAACTATGAATACTGAAATTATTTACGGCCGTCATCCTATTTTTGAAGCATTAAGCGCAGGCAGAAGAAAATTTAAAAAATTATTTGTTTCCAAACATTACGAAGGCGAAATTGTCGATAAAATAATAGCTCTTGCAAGAAAGAGAAATGTACCGGTTCAATTTGTAGATTCACATAAATTAACCGCTTATTCTCCAAATAACCAGGGTACGGTTGCATTTGTATCTCCCAAAGAATATTTGCCTTTTGAACAGTTGTTGCATCTTGTCAATGAAAAGGAAAATGCAAAAGTATGTATTTTAGATGAGATTGAAGATCCGCAAAATCTAGGAACAATTATCCGTTCTGCTGTATGTTTCGGTATAGATGCTATTATTGTACTGCAAAGATCTTCAGCAGGAATTTCAACAGGCACATCAAAAGCATCGGCAGGTGCAATAGAACATATTCCAATTGTACGTGTAGCAAACATCGTCTACGCTATTGAAACGTTAAAAAAGAACGGATTTTGGACCTATGGCGCTGATATGTCCGGTGAAAATATTTCTGGAAAAGAAATAAAAGGGAAAATAGCAGTTGTGATTGGAAATGAAGGTTCAGGTTTAAAAAGACTTACTAAAGAAAAATGTGATTTTTTAGTTAAAATACCTATTACCCCAAGAATATCATCCTTAAATGCCGGGATGTCAGCATCAATAATTTTTTATGAAATAATCCGTCAGCAAGGACTTGACCTCGCTAAGTAATTTAAGTAAAATATTGAAATATAAATAATATATATATTTGACAGGATTGACAACGGTTTGAAAAATGGTATAATCTTTGAATGATAAAATTGACAAAGCTTAACGATAAAGAGATTTATTTAAATCCTGATTTAATAGATAATATAGAGAGTCATCCTAATACAACTATACTTTTAACAACCGGAGTAAAAATAATTGTTAAGGAAACACCGGATGAAGTCGTAAATAGAATCGTAGAATTTAAAAAAAGAATTTTTAATAAATAATAGGAGATAGGACATGGATATAGCAACGATAACCGGCATAATCGTATTTTTAGGATTTGTTTTTGCTTCTATTTTTTTGGCAGAGGGAATGAAAGGTTTTCTGCCATTTATAAATATGGAAGCATTTTTAGTAGTTATCGGCGGAACTTTTTGTGCACTTCTTGTAAACTATCCTTTAAGTCAGGTCTTGGGTTTACGAAGAGTTTTAAAAAAAGTTCTTTTAACAACAGGAGAAGATACAACTGAAATTGTCAGTTCGTTTGTCGATTTTACAAAAAAAGCAAGAACAGAAGGACTTTTATCACTTGAAAGTGATGTAAAAAATGTAAAAAATGATTTTATGCGCCGTGGCGTACAGCTTGTTATTGACGGATTTGATTCTGAATTTATTCGAAATATGTTAGAAACTGAAATAGGGTTTATTCGTGAAAGACATAAAGTAGGTCAGGAAATTTTTAACTCTCTTGGCACCTATTCACCCGCATTTGGAATTATTGGAACTGTTTTAGGTATGATATTGCTTCTAAGCGGTGTTGATGATATTGCAATGGTACCGAAAAGAATGGGATTAGCACTTGCTGCAGCTTTTTATGGTCTATCAGCAGGCTATCTTTTATTTTATCCGATGGCCGGGAAATTACGCCGGCGTTCGGAAGAAGAATTGTTAGTAAAAGAAATTATTATACGTGGTGTGTTACTTTTACAATCAGGAGTAAGCCCAATTATTATGGAGTCAAATTTAAAAGCTTATCTTGAACCGGCACAACGTCTTACGTTAAAAACATCAAAATAAAATATGTCAATAATGAAAGCACCAAGAGGATATATTGCAGAAAATGACCCGAAAGTTTCACAGGTTGGTCATGCTGCGCCTCCATGGCTTGTAAATTATGCAGATTTAATGACAGAAATTGCATGTTTCTTTTTAATGATGTATGCTATGTCTGCAGCATTATCAGGTACAATGCAAAAGGCAACAGCTGAAGTTAAAAAAACCATGGAAGAAGCAGGAATAGCCGGTGAAGCAAAGATGACAAAAGAAGGGCTTAAAATTACTTTTGAAGAACAACAAAGCGTTCCATTCTTTGTATCAGGTAGTGCGGAACTGCTCCCTGCGATGAAAAATTATATAGATAAAATCGCACCTGCATTGAAAAAAGGTATATCGTTAAAAAATAATGTTTTAGTTGTTGAAGGACATACAGATAATGTTCCTATCGCAACCTCGCAATTTGCATCCAATTGGGAGCTTTCTACAGCACGTGCTACTACGGTAGTAAAATATCTTATTAATAACGTTGGAATACCACCTGAAAAAATCGCAGCAATTGGTTACGGCGAACACAAACCGCTTGTTTCTAATGATATAGACATTAATCGGGCTAAAAATAGAAGGGTCGTGTTTTTAATTAAATTGGTTTCACCTGAAGGGGAGGCAAAGTAAATGGCAAAGAAGTATGTGTATTTTTTTGGCAAGGGACATGCAGATGGAAATGAAAAGATGAAAAATCTTTTGGGCGGCAAAGGTGCCAATCTCGCAGAGATGGTAAAAATCGGACTTCCGGTTCCGGCGGGTTTTACGCTATCAACTGATGTCTGTACGGCATTTTATAAAAATAAAAAGAAATATCCGCCTGAACTGAAAAAACAGGTAGAAGATGCGTTAAAAAAAGTTGAAAAAATAATGGGCTATAAATTCGGAGATTCTGAAAATCCATTATTAGTATCCGTTAGAAGCGGTGCAAGACGTTCAATGCCCGGAATGATGGAAACGGTTTTAAATGTCGGCTTAAATAACGTTACCCGTGAAGCACTTATTAAAAAAACAAATAATCCAAGATTTGTTTATGATGCACATCGCCGTCTTATACAAATGTATTCTGATGTAGTTATGGAAAAAGCGGCAGGAATAGAACCAGCAGATGGTATGGGAGTTCGCCAGCAACTTGAAAAAGAACTACACAAGATGAAAGAAAAAAGAGGTGCGAAATTAGATACAGATCTTAAAGCTGAAGACCTAAAAGAATTAATTGAAATTTATAAGAATAAAGTTAAAGAAGTATTAGGCAAAGATTTCCCGGAAGATCCTATGGAACAGCTTTGGGGTGGTGTTGGTGCCGTTTTTCAATCGTGGAACGGAAAACGCGCTATATCTTACCGGCGTATAGAAAACATTCCTGACGAATGGGGAACAGCTGTAAATGTTCAGGCGATGGTTTTCGGAAATATGGGTAACTCATCCGCTACGGGTGTTGCTTTTACAAGAAATCCTGCAACAGGTGAAAGAGTATTCTATGGAGAATGGCTTGTAAATGCACAAGGTGAAGATGTGGTTGCAGGAATAAGAACCCCAAATCCATTAAATGAAAAAGCAAAAAATGAACAGAATAAAAATATCCCTTCACTTGAAACAAGCATGCCGGAATTATATAAAGAGCTTGATACCATTGAAAAAAAACTTGAAAAACATTATAAAGACATGCAGGATATTGAATTTACTATACAAGAAGGAAAGTTATGGATGCTGCAATGCCGTGTAGGCAAAAGAAACGGACCGGCTGCTGTAAGAATGGCTGTTGATATGGTAAAAGAAAAATTCATTACAAAAGAAATGGCGGTAATGCGAGTAACTCCATCTCAATTAGATGAACTTTTACATCCAATAGTAGATCCTATCTCTGAGAAAAATTCAAAACCATTGGCAAAAGGTCTGCCTGCAGGTCCTGGCGGTGCTACCGGTATGATTGTTTTCTCCGCTAATGATGCGGTAAAATGGAGAAAAGAAGGCAAAGATATAATCCTAGTAAGAGAAGAAACCAACCCTGAAGATGTTGAAGGTATGCGTGCTGCTAATGCAATTTTGACTGCACGGGGCGGTATGACATCTCATGCAGCGCTCGTTGCTCGCGGATGGGGAAAATGTTGTATAGTGGGTGCCGGTGAAATACATGTAGATTACAAAGAAAAAACATTGAAAATCGGTGATATAGTATTAAAAGAAGGAGATTGGCTAACATTAAACGGTTCTAAAGGTTATATTTACAAGGGTCATTTACCTATGGTAAAAGCTGCTGAAGAAAATCCTTACTTTATGGAATTTATGAAAATATGCCATTCAGTAAAGAAACTTGGTGTTAGAACCAATGCAGATACTCCTGATGACGCAAAAAGAGCAAGATCTTTCGGTGCTGAAGGTATAGGACTTTTCAGAACTGAACATATGTTCTATGGTAAACACTCGGAAGAACCTCTCTTTAAATTACGTAAAATGATTATTTCTAATACAGAAGAGGAAAGAAGAAAAGCATTAGAAGAGCTTTTCCCATTTGTTAAAAGTGATATTAAAGGAACTCTTGCTGCTATGGAAGGATACCCTGTAGTTGTACGGTTACTTGATCCACCTCTCCACGAATTTGTTCCAAAGAGAGAGGATGAGAGGAATAAATTAGCGGCAAGTTTAGGAATATCAAGTGAAGAATTCAACAAGCGGGCTGATGCTTTGCATGAGTCCAACCCTATGATGGGACACCGAGGAGTCCGTTTAGGTGTAACTTTCCCTGAAATTACTGAAATGCAGGTTCGCGCAATTTATGAAGCTTCTGCAGAACTTATAAAAGAGGGAAAAAAGATAATTCCGGAAATAATGATCCCCGTAGTTTCAACGATAGAAGAACTAAAAAATCAAAAGGTTATTCTTGAAAATATTTATAAAGAAGTTTCAATGAAATTTGGAACTAAGAAGATCCCTTTTATATTCGGAACTATGATAGAGGTTCCGCGTGCGGCACTTACAGCAGATAAGATAGCAGAAGTTTCCGAATTCTTCTCATTTGGTACCAATGATTTAACACAGATGGGATTCGGTTTTTCACGGGATGATATAGGCGGATTTATGCCTGATTACCTTGAAAAAGGTATACTTCCTTGTGATCCATTTGCAACGATTGATTTCGAAGGTATCGGCCAATTAATAAAGATTGGCATTGAAAGAGGCAGGAAAACAAAAAAGAATTTGGAAATAGGAATCTGCGGAGAACATGGCGGTGACCCTGAATCAGTAAAATTCTGTTATCGCGTTGGAATGAACTATGTTTCCTGTTCACCATTTAGAGTTCCTATCGCAAAACTTGCTGCAGCACAAGCAGTTGTTGAAGGTAAGAAATAGATTCTATCTTTTATCATAAAGAGGGGAAATATGAAAAAAAGAAGTTTAACTTTAATTTTTAATTTTTCATTTTTAATTTTTAATTGCCTTTTTGTCGGTTGCGCCCTGAGAAGACCTGTTAGAACCGGTGATTACTGGGGGAACCAGGCTGCAGTTCAGCAATTCCAACGGGCAGAAAAATATTATTATGACGGTAAATATAATGAAGCTATTGCCGAATATCAGTATTATATAGACCAGTTTGGTGATATCTATTACGGAGATGAAGCTCAAAAGAAAATAGCCGAATCATTTGTAAGGATGAATCAATGGAATGAAGCTACAGTCGCTTATGAAGAACTTGCTAATAAATTCCCAAAAAGTCAGTATGCTTCATGGTCATTGGATGAAGCAGCAAAAATAGATGAACAGCTCTCCAATTTCAGGGAAGCTATCAGATTATACCAAAGAATAATAGAAGAATACTATTCTATGCCGCAGCGTCCTGATGCTTTAAAAAAAGCAAAAGAACTTTTAATAACGAAATTTCCTGAGAACAGGTGGGCAAAAAAGAAAATTGAAGAAATTGATAAAGTAGTATTAAAGAAACAAAAAGAATAAAAAGATAGTAACGAGTAACGGGTAACGGGTAATGCTTGCCCGCCAAAGACCTAGTGGCGGGGTAATGAGTAATCCTTCGACAGTTTAAAATGCTCCCGCCCCAAAGGGGCGAGGCTCGCCATGGGCGGCAGGACAGGCTAAGTAACGGGTAATTCCGATGAATCGGGACAGGCTGGTTAATGCGTAATTCAAAAAATTTCAGTAAAGGATAAATGGTACAAGTTGTAATTTATAAATAAAATTTTTAATTGCTTTTAAAGGAGTCTCTGAATGAAAAAGTATACATTAATTTTTAATTTTTCATTTTTAATTTTTACATTACTTTTTATAGGTTGTTCAGGTTTTCCGTTAATCGGTAGTAAATCGACAGGAAAAATCACGACTATAAACGAAAACCTGAATCCCAATCGTTTATCTGATTTATCAGTCGTAAAAAAACTAGCCGGTTATAAAAGATTTTTATTTTTTTCAAGTGCAAATTATACAGACTGGATAGAGGGTTACCTTAAAGGTGAAATAGACACAGAAGACGGTATTCCCATGCCTGATATTCAAATTATGGTTGACGGAATAGGATTTGAAAATGCCGTGACGGATGTAAATGGTATATATAAAGTAAGATTTTCAATTCCTATAGTAAAAGGCATCGCAGATGCAAACGGCAAACTTATTATTCATCCTAGATGGGAAACAGAATTAGAAATTAAAGGAACTTCTTACCAGCCTACAATTAAAGATGCACCTTTTAGAATATATTATAACGGAAATGCCGGCGGGGTTGTTTCTTTGAACGAAGGAAATTTACCGCCTAAAATAATAGTTAAGAAAATTTCTCTGTCTCAATATAAAACCGAAACACGAAAAAAAGAAATTACGGAGCAAAAATCTGAGCAAGATATAAGCATAAAAAAATCAACTGAAAAAAAATCTGAAAAACCTGCCAAAAAGGAATCCCAGTTTGGGGATGATCTTTTTAAACAATTGGAAGATTTTAATAAATGAAAACCTGTAAAAGGTTTACCTATTTATTATTTTTTGTATTTAGTATTAATCTTCTTTTTTCTCAAAACAAAGATGATGCTCTTTTGTATCACTTAGAAGGCATAAAACTTTTTAATAATAAAAAATACGAAGAGGCAATCGCCAATTTTAGCAAAGTTTTAAAAATTTCACAGCAAATTTACTCAAAAGAAATTGAGGGTATTGCATTGAACAATATCGGCTTATGTTATAAAAATTTGGGTGATAACGGTAAAGCTGTGCAATATTTCAACCAATCACTGGAAATAAAAAAAATATTTAATAATAAACCCGAAATTATTGCAATATTGAACCGTATTGCTATTTCTTATGAAAAACTCGGTGAATTAGATAAAGCATTAAAATCATATGAAAGTATTTTAGATAAATTAGATATAAATAAAAATGATAAATTTAAAGCAAAAACGTTTAATAGTATAGGTGACATTTATTACAGGCTGAATGATTTAAAAACGGCAATATTTTATTACGAAGAATCTATAAAAGTAAGCAGTTCATTTAATGATGATCTTCTGGTTGCGGAATCTTTAAGGAAAATCGGTTCTATATATAATGATATGGGGGATAAAAAAGAAGGAATACGTTTATTCAATAGAGCATATGAACTTGAAAAAGGAGTTAAAAAAAATGATCACTGATAATGACAGAAGAAAAAGCAACCCTAAAGCGTTAATTACTAAAAAAAGAATGCAATTAAAATATTTTTGGATTACTGTATCTTCGGTTATTGTAATGATGCTTATTGTTACACTAAGCATATATATAACATTTCTTTATGGAATAGAAAATATGATGAAAGAAATGTACGATATTTCAAAAATTAAACCGGTACTAATTCAAATGAATTATATACTAATAATCGAAACAACGATTTTTGTCGCTTTTGCATCCTGGTTAAGTTTGCGTCTTTCACATAGAATCGCAGGACCATTATATAGAATTGAAAAACACATAGAAGAGATAATAGAAAACGGAAATTTAACTGAAATTAAGATACGTAAAAAAGACGAATTACATGACCTAGTAAATACATTAAACGAATTAATTAAGTACAAAATGACAAATGCACCCCGTTAAAGATAAGATTGAATACTAAATATATGATTTTAAAAAAAATAATACTTAAGTATTGAACCCTGTGAAATACTTTACTTCTTTGGTTTATATGGAAAAGTATAAAATATATTTAAGTATTTTTTTATTTGCATTATTTTTTTCCTGCCAGGTTTTTCCCCAGAATACAACCAAAAACATTGAAATTATACTTGATGCTTCCGATAGTATGAATGATACTATCAATGGTGATAAGAAAATTGATCTTGCAAAAACAACAATTTTAAAAATAGTTTCAGAAATATTACCTGAATCAGCACCAAAATTTAAAATTGGTTTACGAACCTTCGGTGAGGGAAGGGAAATAGATTTTAAAAAAGATTCACGGCTTCTTATACCGATAAAACAAATAGATATTAAAGAATTTGAAAACGCACTTAAAGAAATCACACCAAAAGGTTATAGCCCTATTGCCTATTCCTTATTATTAGCAGGTTATGATTTCCCGATATCAGGAGATAATACAATAGTTTTGATTACAGATGGTCAGGAAAATTGCGGCGGCAACATAATTTCTACCGTTCATCGCTTAAAAACAGAAGGCTTGAGTATAATTGTCAATGTTATCGGTTATGGAATAAAAGATAAAAAAATAGAAAAAGAATTTAAAGAAATTACAAGAATTTCAAGCGGAACATATTACAGTGCAGAAGATGTAAAGAGTTTGGAAATCAATTTCAAAACGATTTTTGGAAATACTTATTTTAAAAATACTACCGTTAAAAGAATGGAAGTCAAAGAAGATGAATGGACTCACAAAGAACCTTGGATTGCAACAAAATATTCTTTGATTTTTCCAGGGTTGGGACATTTTTATACCGACAGGCCTATAAAAGGAGTTTTAAATTTTATTGCAGAATGGATAATGCTTGGGTTTGATTATGGTGTTACTAAAACAAAAGAATACAAAACGCATCCGATCGCTTCATTTACAAAGGATTCTCTGGATTTTTCCTGCTTAAATTTCTATATATCAAATGCTGCAGGAGTTTACCTATATACGCATAATAGAAATAACAAAGAGCACTACAAATTAAAATCACCGTCAGGTGCATTTATTAGATCGGTTATCCTTCCTGGGTGGGGAGATATTTATATCGGAGATAGTCCTGAGACAGGTTTATCATATATGTTTTGGACTGGTTTCTTTTACTATAAACTTCTCAATCCTATTCCTAATGGTGTTCATGCTGAAAGAGTTGATATTAGAGAAATTAGACAAAATAGCAGGGGTATTTTGAGAATTATATATGGTTTACAGATGATTGTTTTTATTTCTGCTGATTTACATAATTACGACGTTGAAGTTTATAAAAAACTCTCAGGTGGTTTAAAAGATACTGAATGGAATTTTGGCTTTCTAAATACTCCTAATATAACCCCGATGGTCTCGTTCGCAAAAAAATTCTAGCGTTATTTCCTATCAAAGAATATATTTTTTCCGGTTGCTGAAAGCGGTACTCCAAAAGCAATTTTAATATTATCGCCTAATATATTATTTTTAACTGCAGCATAACCTGCTGTGTAAATGATCCTATTATCAATTCTATTATCAGCAGCAACGGAAACTGCAGACCCGAGAGCGATTCCTAAATCTCCGGAATTATATGCACATACACCTTTCATTTCTTCGCATTTCTTACAATTTTCAAATCCGCAGAAACCGCAGTCTAATCCTATTGTAGAAATTTTCGTTCCAATTATAACTATTGCAGCAGATTTTCTTACACACTCAGAATCTCTTAAAAAAGTGTTTGTCCGATAACCGCTATTTGCAACTTCTATCATTTTATTTACAAGTCCTTCTTTTTCTTTGTCGGTTAATATTATGGTTACAATGTTGTCTATGCCTCTCGCTTTTGGAGCGGTTCTTGCTGCGAGACACATTAAATTTGCAATATTCATAATTGCATTCTTTTCCGATTCATTAGATTTTACAATCACACAAACCTCCTCTCATAATATTTATATATCTGTGTAATCAGCTTTTAAAATCCCTGCCTGCCGGCAGGCAGGTGTGTAATCAAAACTATTTTTATTTTAAAAATAGTTTAAAAGCCACCTTCAGTATCAGAACCTATTGTATGCAAAACCGGAACTTCTTTTGTTGCGCCATCTTGAAGTTCCGAAGTATTTATCGTTTCGGTTGACGTAATGGTATCTTCATCTTCAATCTTTCTTATGTTTGACGTATCTTTTTTATTAAATGAAAAATCTTTCGGTTCGGTACCGCTTAGAAATGCCTCTAAATATGTACCCTTTGGTTTACCAAGTGCTAAAAGGCCCGTCTTAGGATCAATTTTAACAAAAGTTATGTTAGCAGGTGTTGTAAAATCAAGAACTGGTTGTCCTCTTTGTGCAGTTCTCATAAAATCGGTCCAAATAGGACAAGCAACACGTCCGCCTGTCATTTTATTACCAAGTGTTCTGTGATCATCATATCCAACCCAAACACCGCATATTAGCTGTGGAGTATAACCTATAAACCAGGCATCAGCGCAATCGTTAGTTGTTCCTGTTTTACCTGCTGCAGGTTTTTTTAGTTGCTTAGCATATACACCTGTTCCATGCTCAATAACACCTTTTAAAAGATTAGTCATAATATATGCTGTTTGAGGGGATATAACTTCGTTTTCTTCCGGAGAATATTCTTCAAGAACCCTGCCTTTATGATCAATAACTTTTATAATTGAATATGGCGTTGTCTTTATACCAGAATTAGCAAGCGTTGAAATAGCAGAAGTCATCTCCTTAAGCGTTACATCGGACGCACCAAGTGCCAGGGATATTGTTTCGGTGAGCTGGGATTCAATTCCTAACTTCCTTGCATATGAAGCAACCGTTTGCGGACCTATCTTACTTGTTACTTTTACTGAACAGATGTTCAAAGAATGTTCCAGTGCATTTCTTAAAAGAACCGGACCATAAAATTTTTCAGAATAATTTTGCGGCTGCCACAAAACTCTTTCGTTAGGATTTTTCGCTTCTTTATCTTTCTCAATTAGCTTATTAAGCAAACTTTTATCCTGAACATCGGAAAAATCAGTCGTCATTGATAAAAGATCCCAATTTACAGCATTATTATAGAACGTTATAGGTGAATCATCTATAATAGATACCGGCGTAAATCCGTTTTCAATAGCAGCAGTATAAACAAAAATTTTAAAAGCACTACCCGGCTGTCTTTTTGCCTGGAAAACCCTATTAAACTGACTGGTCTGGAAATTTCGTCCTCCAACCATAGCTCTTATGGCACCGGTTTTAACATCTAAACAAAAAAGGGCTCCCTCGACAGAAACCGTAGATTTTTTTAACGAATCGAATTCTTTCAAATTGCTTTCAAAAACATTTTCAGATGCCTGCTGCATTCTTCTGTCAAGCGTTGTAAAAATCTCATACCCGCCCTGATAAAGTTGACTGCCATATTTTGCTTCAAGTGTCTGTCTGATATCATCAATAAAATACGGCGCCACTTTTGTCATTATATGAGGAGGATAAACAACAATATTTTTTTCAGATGCTTCTTTTCTTTGTTCTTCAGTTATAAAACCCACATTCCACATTCTTGAAAGTACAATTGATCTGCGATGAATAGCTTTTTCGGGATTTCTAAACGGGGAATACGACGACGGAGCACGCGGTAATCCTGCAAGTAACGCACATTCTTCCAATGTTAAATTCTGGACATTTTTACCAAAATATACCTTTGCAGCAGTAGCCACACCGTAGGCACCGTTCCCAAAATAAATCTGGTTCAGATACATCTCAAGAATTTCATTTTTTGAATAATCTCTTTCTAATTGAAATGCAAGTATAACTTCTTTAACTTTTCTTGCTAAAGTTTTCCGTCTGGATAGAAATATGACTTTGGATAGCTGTTGAGTAATAGTTGAACCACCCTCGACTACACCAAAAGCCTTTATATTTGATAAAAACGCACCGACAATTCTATAAGGATCAATGCCCCAATGTTGATAAAATCTTGTATCTTCTATAGCAATAATGGCATTTATCATATCTTTTGGTATCTGAGCAAGAGGAGCTATCGTTCTCTTCTCAGTAAAAAGTTCAGCAATAACTTCGTTATTTATATCATAGATTTTTGTAGTTAAAGATGGGGTATAATCGGAAAGTTGTGCCGGATCCGGTATATCACCGAGATATCTTATGAGACGTTGTATGAAAATAAAGTATAAGACAATTCCAATTGCTAAATAAATCCATTTTTTCATACATCAATTATATAATGGCAAAATCACCTTGTCAAGAAGTTTAATTTTACTGTTACATTTTTACCTCTCTACCTTTCTACCTTTTTACCTCTTTACCTTTTATATTCGTTCTTGCCTAAATAAATAAAATTTAGTAAAATCTAATAAATGAAAAAAAACATTCTTGTTGTTTTATTTTTTATATTTCTAACATTAATTTTCCTACCGAAAATTTTCTTAATGTCACATCTGCCAATTACGCCTGGGCTTGGCGGAAGTGATATTACCGACTTAAATTATCCTTATAGGCATCTTTTATCACAATCAATAAAAAAACTTGAAATTCCGGTTTGGTCAAATTTGATTTGGTGCGGGTACCCGCTTCATGCCGAAGGACAAGGCGGTTTTTTCTATCCTTTAAATATCCTTATTTTTTTTCTATTTCCGCCAGATGTCGGATTCAATTTATCCATTATTATAAACTTCATTTTATGCGGGTTATTTAGTTTTTTATTTTTCAGTGAAATAAGCCTTAAAAAACAGACCGCAATATTTTCTGCAACAATATTTTCTTTTTCCGGATTTTTTTTCTGCCATATTCAGCATTTAAATATGTTAAATTCTGTGATATGGTTTCCGCTGATTTTCTATTTCATCGAGAAATTTTTTAGAGCAGGGGGGTACAAAAATATTTGTTATTCCGGAATCGCTCTTGGGATGCAGATTCTTACAGGCTTCCCGCAATTTGCATATTACACAATAATTTTTTCTTTTTTTTATTTTGTTTTCAATTTCAAAAGACAAAATTTTATTAAATGTTATTTAGCTTTTCTCACGTTTATTCTAATAGGAATCGGACTTTCGGCAATTCAGTGGCTGCCGACAGTAGAACTCGTCAATTTTACAGCACGAAAATCAGGTTTTGAACAAGATGCCGCAAGGTGGTGGTGGTCATATAGTTTTGATGATCTTATTACCTGGCTATTTCCTTTCAAATTCGGATTACCTTTTAATAATTCTTATGTTAAAATGCGTTCTATATTTATTGAAAATTCTTTTTACGTAGGCAAATTTGCTTTAATTATTGGTTTATCCGGATTGGTTTTGAAATTTAAAAAATACAAATTTTTTGCATTTATGACAATTATTACTTTATTAATAACACTTTCGTCTTCTCTTGGACTCAATAATTTATTCGATAAAATTCCCGGTTTTGTACAATTCCGTCTACATCAAAGAACTTTGATTTTCGCTGTTTTTTCAATCTGTTTATTTTTTGGGCTTGTTATCAATGCTTGGAAAAATAATTTTTTAAAAATATCCGTTTTTACTTTAATTGTTATTGAATTATTCCTTTTCGCAATTAAACAAAATGCTTTTTATGACAGGAAAAAATGGGTTACCCAGCCGCCGTCTGTAGATTTTTTGATGATTGATAAGGAAAATTACCGAGTATGGGATTTAAATTCTTTTAATATAGCAACTAAAACCGTAAATGATTTTTCAGGTGATTTAACAGCATATTTTAACTATCGAAATTTCTTACAGCCAAATTCAAATATTGTTTGGAATATACCGGTAATAGAAGGACACGGAGCACTGCGGCCGAAAAGATTTTATGAAATTTGGGACGAAATAGCAAAAAAAGGTATTGGTTTTGAAACTTTAAGATTTATTGGATTTGCCGGCGGAAAATATATAATTACATCTTATGATTTACCGCCACAATACACTACTTTAAAGAAAGAAACTGAATTTTACAAAGATAGTCCGACCATAAAAATTTACGAAAATAAATCGTTTACTAAAAATGCTATTTTTATTAATAATGCTGTTACTTTAATAGAAAATAAAGTTATCACAAAAATGTTTGAAAAAGATTTCAATTTAAATAATAATGTAATTTTGGAAGAAAACCCAAAAAATAATCAATATAAAGGGACTGGCAAAGCTATTATAACAAACTATTCAAATAAAGAAATTAAGATAGATGCATCATCAGACAATGGTGGATTTCTTGTATTGACGGATACCTGGTATCCGGGATGGAAAGCGTTTGTCAATAACAAAGAAACACATATTTATAAAGCTAATTATATCTTCCGTGCCATTGAGCTTCCAACCGGAAATTGTTCTGTAAAATTCGTTTATAAATCAAAATATTTAATAATCGGCGAAATTATGTCGTTATTTACAATTTTTTGCTTGATTTTTGCCTTATTTTTTTATAAAATTGTAAAGTTATGACTTTAGATGAACAACTGGCTAAAATAAAACGCGGAACGGTTGAAATAATTTCCGAAGAAGAATTAATAACAAAACTAAAAAGCGGCAAACCGTTAAGAGTAAAACTTGGCGTTGATCCTACCTCACCTGATATACATTTGGGACATACTGTCGTTATTGAAAAACTGAAAATATTTCAGGAATTAGGACATCGGATTGTCTTTATTATAGGCGATTTTACTGCAAGAATTGGGGACCCTTCAGGAAGAAGTGCTACCAGACCTACGCTCGGTGAGGAAGAAATTCTCAGTAACGCAAAAACCTATCAGGATCAGGTTTTCAAAATATTAGATAAGGAAAAAACAGAAGTTATGTTTAATAGCCATTGGCTTTATTCATTGGGACTTGACGGTCTTTTGGAATTATCCAAACATTCGACAGTTGCACAGATGCTTGCGCGTGCAGATTTTAACCAGCGATATAAAGAAGGTAATGATATTACTATTCTTGAATTTCTGTACCCGCTTTTAACCGGTTATGATTCCGTTGCAGTTAAAAGCGATATCGAACTTGGCGGAACTGACCAAAAATTCAATCTTCTTATGGCCAGGGATATTCAAAAGGATTATAACGAACCGCCTCAAGTTGCTATTACAATGCCTCTTCTGGTAGGTACAGACGGTGTTCATAAAATGTCCAAGTCGTATAAAAATTATATTGGAATTTCGGAACCGCCATCTGAAATATTCGGAAAAATTATGTCAATTTCGGATGAGCTTATGTACACATATTTTGAACTTTTAACCCAGGAAAATCTGGATGAAATAAAGAAAAATCACCCGAAAGAGATGAAACAAAAACTCGCAAAGATTATCATAACGAAATTTCATTCACAAGAAGCAGCTGAAAGTGCAGAACAAGAATTCAACAAAGTATTTGCAAACAAAGAATTACCTTCAGTTATAGAAGAATTTAAAATAACGGAAAAAGAAATTAAACTTTCCGAACTTCTCGTTAAATCAAAACTAGTATCAAGCAAAAAAGAAGCCGAACGGCTTATCCAACAAGGCGGAGTTAAAATAAATGAGCAAAAAGTTTCAGATGATAAAGTTATTAAAATTGAAGATTCAATTTTAGTACAGGTCGGCAAAAGAAAATTCAAAAAAATCATAGGAGGATAGTAGAATGGCAAAGATTGATTTTGGCGGGGTTATGGAAGAAGTTGTGACAAGAGACGAGTTCCCTTTGTCTAAGGCACAGGAAGTTTTAAAAAATGAAGTCGTTGCGGTAATCGGATACGGTGTTCAGGGACCTGCACAGTCATTGAATATGCGGGATAATAAAATTAATGTTATTATCGGCCAGCGGCCTGAAGAAAAAGTATACTGGGATAAAGCTGTCGCAGATGGCTGGGTACCCGGAAAAACTCTTTTTAGCATTGAAGAAGCCGTACAAAAAGGAACAATAATACAATTTCTGGTATCAGATGCAGCTCAGATGGTGGTGTGGCCTAAAATACAACAGTATGTTACTAAAGGAAAAGCGTTATATTTTTCCCATGGTTTTACAATTGTATATAAAGAACAGACAAAAGTTATTCCACCTAAAGATATTGATGTTATCCTTGTAGCTCCAAAAGGTTCAGGTACATCTGTGAGAAGAAATTTCTTAAGCGGAAGCGGTATAAACTCGAGTTTTGCGGTTTTCCAGGATGCAACTGGAAAAGCAATGGACAGAACCCTTGCACTGGGTATTGCCGTCGGTTCAGGATTCCTTTTTCCGACTACTTTCGAAAATGAAGTTTATAGCGATCTCACCGGAGAAAGAGGAACCCTTATGGGTGCATTAGCCGGTATACTTGAATCACAATATGATTTGTTAAGAAAACACGGTCATAGCCCGTCCGAAGCGTTCAATGAAACGGTTGAAGAACTTACTCAAAGCTTGATAAGATTGGTCGCCGAAAACGGAATGGATTGGATGTTTGCAAACTGCAGCACAACCGCTCAGAGAGGCGCTCTTGACTGGATGCCGAAATTCAAGAAAGCGGTTGATCCTGTATTTAAAGAATTATATGACAAAGTAAAAACAGGAGAAGAAACAAAAAGAGTTATAGAAGCAAACGGTGCCGCCGATTACAGGGAAAAACTCGAAAAAGAATTAAAAGTAATCAGAGACTCTGAAATGTGGCGTGCAGGTGCGGCCGTAAGGTCATTAAGACCCGAAAACTGGAAAAAGAGCAAATAAAAGCAATTAAAAAGTTAAAGGTAAAAGTTCCCGCCACTAAGTCGTTCTTGCCCGCCAATGTCTCAGTGGCGGGGGCGGGTCCGCCCGAGAAATAGTGGCGGAAAAAATTGAGGATTAAAACATTTAATTATAACTTCTAAATTTTAACCTGATTTCTAACTATGCAAAAAATAAAATATCGTGCAGTTTTTAAAAGCAGCGGATGGATTTTTGTTGTCTGGGGGGGCATTGTAGCACTTAAAGGACTTTATGATGCTCTCATCGGCTTTCCGGAGTCAGAATTCGTTCCGCTTGCTAAATGGTCAAAATATTCGGGTTTTGAAGTTGTTTATGGACTTGCATGCATAGTAATTGGGTTAGCGATTTTTGAATTGTCTAAACGGATCCCTGAGTACATTGAAAGACTCGAAGCAGATCCACGCTGAAAGCATAGAAGCAGATAAACGCGGATTACAACGCGGAAAGTTCAGCGTAGATCAGCGTAGGTATCAGCGTGAATCCGCGAGGTTTTAATGAAGCATTATTCCAAAAAATTAGATAAACTACCGCCTTATATTTTTTCAATTATAAATGTTTTAAAAAAAGAGGCATTTGAAAAAAAATTAGACGTTATTGATTTGGGAATGGGAAATCCCGATTTGCCGACACCAAGTATTATCATTGACCGCCTTGTAGATACTATAAAAAATCACCCGGGAACACATCGGTACCCTCAAGCAAAAGGAATGCCAAAACTAAGAAAAGCAATCTGTAGCTGGTATAAAAAAAGATTCGATGTTGACTTAAATCCTGATAATGAAGCAATTGTACTGATTGGTTCTAAAGAAGGTATCGCACATATGTGTATGACATATCTGGATTTGGGTGATACAGCACTTGTTTCAAATCCTGCATATCCTGCACATCTTAACAATGTTATCCTAGCTGGCGGAAAGATTTTTGATATGCCTTTATTGCCGGAGAATAAATGGATACCGGATTTGACAAAAATTCCTGAAAAGGTTGCTAAAAAAGCAAAATTCATGATTTTGAATTATCCTAATAATCCTACTGCTGCTGTTGTTGAAGATTTATCTTTTTTTAAAGAAGTTGTTAGATTTGCAAAAAAATACGATATCATAGTTTGCCATGATAATGCATATTCAGAGGTTACATTTGATGATTTTGTTGCTCCTTCGTTTCTACAAACACCGGGAGCGAAAGATGTGGGCGTTGAATTTTATTCTCTATCTAAAACATATAATATGGCCGGTTGGCGTATTGGTTTTTGCCTTGGAAATTCAAAAATAATAGCTCCTCTTGAAAAATTTAAATCATTTGTTGATTATGGTGTACCGACATTCCTGCAGTTAGCTGCAGTAGCTGCCTTAAACAGTGAAGACGGTTTAATGAAATCTACTCTAGATGAATACAAAAAAAGAAGGGATAAATTTTGTGACGGTTTAAACAAACTCGGGTTTGTTGTAGAAAAACCAAAGGCAACAATGTATCTCTGGGCAAAGATTCCGGAAAAATTTCAAAAAAAGGGTTCATTAAATTTTTGTGAACAGTTAATAAGAAATACCGGGATAGTATGCTTGCCTGGAAGCGGTTTCGGCGACTACGGTGAAGGATACGTCAGGTTTTCGTTAGTTACTCATTTTAATAGATTTCACGATGCGTTACTTCGTCTGAAAAAATTTCTGAGGGAATAGCACCGTTAGAGATGCGTTAGAATACGAAATACATTTTATTAAAAAGAAGTATTAAAAGTATAAAAAAGTTTTATCAGCAATACACGGAAGCATTTTTCAAACGCTTCCTATCTCGTACGGGGTAACTTATGGATAAAAAAATCAATATAGGAATTGTCGGATGCGGAACCGTCGGATTAAATGTAATAAAAATATTGCAGAAACACCGGTCCGATATCAATAAAAAAATTGGCTGCGGTATAAACATAAAATGGGTTTGTGACAAGGATTCTTCTCGGCTTAAAGCTTCCAATTTACCGAAAGAAAAATTAACTACTGATTCAAACAAAGTTATTCAGGACCCGGAAGTCAATATTCTTGTTGAATTGATAGGCGGAACCGATATATCCAGAAAAATAATAATTGAAGCGTTAAACAACAATAAACATGTCGTTACCGCAAATAAAGCTGTTCTTTCTAAATATTGGGATGAGATTTTTTCATTAGCATTGAGAAAAAGAGTATCCGTATACTTTGAAGCATCTGTCGGTGCAGGTATACCTGTAATTCAATCTTTAAACGAAGGACTTGTTGCAAATAAAATTCAATCCATTATTGGTATATTGAATGGAACCACAAATTTTATATTATCAAAAATGACGGATGATAACATGAGTTTTGATGAAGCATTAAAATTAGCTCAAAAATCAGGCTTTGCTGAAGCTGACCCGACACTTGATATAAACGGCTCTGATACTGCCCATAAACTCTCAGTTTTAGCGTCTATCGCATACGGCAATCATCTGCCTTTTGAAAAAATTTACAGAGAAGGTATTGCTAATATTAATCTTATTGATATTAAATATGCAAAAAATGAATTCGGATATATATTAAAACTTCTTGCAATAGTGAAAAGTGATAATAATAAGATTTCTGCAACTGTTTACCCTGCATTTATTTCTGCTGAACACCCGCTTGCGACGGTTGAAAATGAATACAATGCGATTTATATATTTGGTGATTCTGCCGGAGATATTATGTTTTACGGTAAAGGCGCCGGCGGCCCTGCTGCAGCAAGCGGTGTCACATCAGATATAGTTTGTCTTGCAAGAAATATATTTTATAGAACTGCAGGAAAATTCCCCTATGTTTCATATGATAAAACACTTAAGCTCAACATAAAGCCAATTGAAGAAACTGAATGTAAATATTATTTAAGATTTACAACTGTAGATAAACCGGGTGTTCTTGCAAACATATCCGGTATTTTGGGCAAGAATGGTGTTTCTATAGCTGCATGTTTCCAGGAACAAAGGCATAAAAAACAATCAGTTCCTATTTTTATACTAACTCATAAAGCTAAAGAGGGGAATATTAAAAAAGCACTTAAAACAATAGATAGTTTATCTGTTATAAATTCAAAAACAGTAATGCTGAGAATTTTAGAATAAAGATACGGTAAAAAGGGAAAAAGGTAGAGAGGAAAAAGTTTATAATTTGAAGTTAATAGACGAGAACTTATAATACTGTATCCTGTGTACTGTATTCTGTATCCTGGTTTAAATATGATTTATAAAGGGATTATTGATAGATATAGGAAGTATCTACCCGTGTCTGACAAGACACCTATAGTTACGCTTTATGAGGGTAATACGCCATTGTTACGGGCAAGAAACCTCGAAAAATTCTTAAAGGTAAATTCTGAGATTTATTTAAAATTTGAAGGGATGAATCCAACCGGTTCTTTCAAAGACCGCGGTATGACAATGGCAATTTCTAAAGCAGTTGAAGAAGGAAGCAAAGCAGTTATTTGTGCTTCAACCGGCAATACCGCTGCGTCAGCTGCTGCGTATTCCGCAAGAGCAGGACTTAAATGTTCAGTTGTAATTCCCGATGGTTCTATCGCGTTAGGCAAACTTTCACAGGCAATGATGCATGGAGCAAAGGTCATAGCATTAAAAGGGAATTTTGATGAGGCACTAAAAATCGTTATTGAAATAACAAAAAATTATCCGATTACGCTTGTTAATTCAGTAAATCCATATAGAATTGAAGGCCAAAAAACCGCAGCTTTTGAAATAATCGACTTTTTGGGCAGGGCTCCGGATTATCATTTTATTCCGGTCGGAAACGCCGGAAATATCACTGCTTACTGGAAAGGCTATAAAGAATATGCAAATGATAAATCAAAGTTAAAAGTTAAAAGTAAAAGGTTAAAATTAAGTCCTAACCTTTCTACCTTTCTACCTTTTCCTGCTCGCCGTGGCGAGACCTGTAACCTGCCACACATGATGGGTTTTCAGGCATCCGGTTCTGCACCTATTGTAAAAGGTAAACCAATAAAAAACCCAAAGACAATAGCAACCGCTATAAAAATCGGAAATCCCGCAAGTTGGAAAAAAGCAGAAGAAGCAAGAGACGAATCAAAGGGTGTTATAGATATGGTCACTGATTCAGAAATAATAAAAGCATATAGACTATTAGCTTCTTTAGAAGGTGTCTTTGTCGAACCGGCATCAGCAGCATCCGTCGCCGGACTTATAAAATTCAATTCAAAAATAAATATCCAAAAATCAGGCTGTGTGATTGTTTGCACGGTAACGGGACATGGACTGAAAGATCCTGATAGAGCAATAAAATCGGCAAAACAACCAAAAGTATTAGAACCAAATATCAAAAAAATTATATCAGCAATCGAACTCTAATTGATGAAAACTATAAAAATCAAAATACCTGCTACTACTTCGAACTTCGGTTCAGGTTATGATGTTTTGGGAGCCTCTCTTAAACTCTACAATGAATTTGAAGTAAACTATGATTTAGGAAAAGTAAATCAAGATCGTGTAAATTTTGAAATTCATGGTGAAGGTAAAAAAGAACTTCCAAGAGATAAGAACAACATTGTCTGGAAATCTATGAACTTTGTTTTTGATAAATTGAAAATTAGTAATTATGTTTCAAATATAAAGTTAACTAATAGAATTCCTTTAACAAAAGGGTTGGGAAGTTCGGCAACAGCGCGTCTTGCAGGAATTATAGCAGCAAATAAAATATCAGGTAATAAACTCTCTGAAAAAGAAATAATTGACTTAGCAACAAAATTTGAAGGACACCCTGATAATATAGTGCCTGCATTTTATGGCGGATTATGCGTTTGCAATTATGATGAAAAAAATGTAATATATACAAAAATAAATATGCCTGGTAACTTAAAGGCTGTTTTTTGTATTCCGGATTTTGAGGTCTTAACAGACAAGGCAAGAAAGATTTTACCCAAAAAAATACCTCACAAAGATGCGGTTTTTAATTCAAGCAGAGTAGCTCTTTTTTTAACGGCAATTATCCAAAAAAAATATGAATTGCTTAATATTGCAATGGATGACAGGTTGCACCAGCCATATAGAAAAAAATTAATTCCCGGAGTCGATAAAGTTTTTAACGCAGCAAATAAAGCGGGTGCATTTGGTGCTAGCATATCAGGAAGCGGACCGACGATATTGGCTATCAGTAATAAGAGTTTGGCGAATAGAATAGGGAAATCCATGCAAAAAGCATTTTCAGAGCATAGAATTAATTCCAAATTTATAGTTTGTGATTTTGATAATAAGGGTTTGATTAATGAATAATCTTATTGTGATGAAGTTTGGCGGCTCGTCGGTAGCCAATACAGAAAAAATAATAAATGTTGCAAATAGAGTAACAGAAAAAGCAAGGAAAAATCACATTGTGGTTGTAGTTTCTGCACCTGGGGATATGACAGATGATTTGATAGATAGGGCAAAATCTATTACAGAATCACCTGATCCCAGGGAAATGGATATGTTGCTTGCAACCGGCGAAATACAGTCTATCGCATTGTTGTCTATGGCTATAAAATCAAAAGGTTTTGATGCTATATCTTTAACCGGACCACAGGCAGGTATTCATGCAAATAATGTTCATACTAAAGCAAAAATAAGAAAAATCCGGCCAAAAAAAATTTTAGAGGAACTTAAAAAAAATAAAATCGTTATCGTTGCCGGTTTTCAGGGATTAAATTCCAATGACGATTTTGCAACTTTGGGGCGAGGCGGCAGCGATCTTACCGCAGTTGCACTTGCAGCAGCCTTGAAAGCAAAAGAATGTGAGATATATACAGATGTAAAAGGTGTTTATACTACTGATCCGCGTCTTATTTCAGAAGCAAAAAAACTTGATAAAATATCTTACGATGAAATGCTTGAACTAGCAGGTGTTGGCAGTCAAGTTATGATGTCCCGTTCAATTGAGGTTGCAAAAAAATACAATGTTAACATACATGTCCGTTCAACATTTTCTAATGAAAAAGGGACTATTATAACCAAGGAGGTTTCACAAATGGAAGATGTAGTTGTATCCGGAGTTGCATTCGATAAAAATGAATCTAAAGTATCAATAACAGACGTACCGGACAGACCGGGTATCGCAGCAAATATTTTCGGCGCATTATCCGGCAAAAACATAAATGTTGATATGATAATTCAGTCTGCTGCAAGAGAAAAATATAACGATATATCTTTTACTGTTTCCAAAAATGATTTAAAAAACGCCGTTTCAATATTAAAAAATATTTCAAATAAACTTAACGCAGGCCCTGTAATTTATGATGAAAATGTAGCCAAAGTTTCAATAGTTGGAATCGGGATGCGAAGTCATCCTGGAGTTGCAGCAAAAATGTTTAAAATATTTTCAGATGAAGATATAAATATTCAGATGATTTCAACTTCAGAAATTAAAATTTCCTGTATTATTTCAAGTAAAGATACCGATAGAGCTGTAAAAATCCTGCATAAAAAGTTCGGATTAGGATAACCTTATGAATGTAAAAATATTTGATACCACATTAAGAGACGGAACTCAAGGCGAAGGGATTTCCCTGACTGTTGACGATAAATTAAAAATCGCTTCGGCATTGGATGAACTCGGAATTCATTATGTTGAGGGCGGCTGGCCTTATTCCAATCCCAAAGATATAGAATTTTTTAAAAAAGTAAGAAAATTAAAATTAAAAACTAGAATTACAGCTTTTGGTTCCACCAGACATAAAGATTCAAAACCGGATAAAGATGAAAATCTTTTAGCTATAGTAAATATCAAACCCGATTGTGCTTGTATCTTTGGAAAATCGTGGGATTTGCATGTTAAATTTGCTTTGAACACAACTCTTGAGAAAAATCTGGATATGATTTATTCTTCAGTAAAATTTCTTAAATCTAAAGATTTAGAAGTTATTTACGACGCGGAACATTTTTTTGACGGCTTCAATTCTAATCCGGATTATGCCATAAAAGCAATTAAAGCAGCATCAGCCGGCGGAGCGGATATCATAACTCTCTGTGACACAAATGGCGGAATGCTTCCTAATCAATTAAAAAAGATAGTTGAAAATGTAAAAATCCATATTTCTACACCTTTGGGAATTCATGCACATAACGATTCCGGGTGCGCTGTTGCAAATTCAATAGTTGCAATACAATCTGGATGCACTCATATACAAGGAACAATTAATGGCTGGGGAGAAAGATGCGGAAATGCAAATCTTTCGAGTATAATTCCTAACTTAAAATTAAAACTCGGAATAAATTGCATAAGTGAGCAAAGACTTAAATTTCTCACAGAAACATCGAGATATATATCGGAAATCGCCAATGTTGTTCCAAATGATAAACAACCGTATATCGGCTATTCTGCATTTGCACATAAAGGCGGTATTCATGCTTCGGCAGTTGCAAGAAAATCATCAACGTATGAGCATATAGATCCGTCTCTTGTCGGCAATCAAAGAAGAATTTTAATATCCGAATTATCCGGACGTGCAAATATTCTCTTAAAATCCAAAGAATTAAATATTAATTTTGAAAAAGACTCTGAAAAAACAAAAAAGATATTGCAGGTTGTCAAGGATTTTGAAAAAAAAGGATTTTCTTATGAAGGTGCCGAAGGCTCATTTGAACTTCTGGTAAAAAAACATACAGGAAAACATAAAACTTTTTTTGATTTAGGCGGCTTTAGGGTTTCTGTTGAAAAAGATCAAAATGGTAATTTAAAATCTGAAGCAACTATAAAAGTTTTTGTAAATGGAAAAGAGGAACTTACGGCAGCGGAAGGTGACGGACCGGTAAATGCTCTTGACAATGCATTAAGGAAAGCTTTGGATAAATTTTATCCGCAACTAAAAAATGTACGTCTTTCAGATTTTAAAGTTAGAATAATAAATCCTTCGGACGGAACAGGTGCAAAGGTGAGAGTACTAATACAATCCAGTGATGGAAAAACCGAATGGAATACAGTCGGTGTTTCAGAAAATATTATAGAGGCTTCCTGGCAAGCACTTGTTGATTCTATTGAATACAAGTTACTCAAAGAATAATTTTATTGGGAGGAGTGAAAAATGCGAAGTGATGAAGTCAAAAAAAGCGTTGAAAGAGCACCTAACAGATGTTTAATTTATGCGACTGGTATTACGAAAAAATCGGTTCATAAACCGTTTATCGGCATAGCTTCTAGTTTTTCTGATTTGGTTCCCGGCCATATCGGGATGCGAGATTTGGAAAGATTTATTGAAAGAGGTGTTGAAGCGGGCGGAGGGACACCTTTCATCTTTGGACTTCCGGCGATATGTGATGGCATTGCGATGGGTCATTCCGGAATGTGTTATTCATTACCTTCAAGAGAACTTATTGCAGATTGCATCGAATCAGTAGCAAATGCGCACAAATTAGACGGTCTGGTATTTTTAACTAATTGTGATAAAATAACTCCCGGAATGCTTATGGCAGCGGGTAGATTAAATATTCCTTCTATAGTCGTAACCGCAGGTCCGATGATGACCGGTTTTTATAACGGAAAAAGACGTTCTCTGGTTCGTGACTCTTTTGAAGCTGTTGGGCTTTTCCGTGCAAAAAAAATAAAAGATTGTGAACTTGAAGAATTAGAAATGTGCGCATGTCCGGGGGCAGGAAGCTGTCAGGGCCTTTATACAGCCAATACTATGGCATGCTTAACGGAAACTATGGGTATGTCTTTACCCGGATGCGGTACCGCTTTAGCGGCATCAAGTAAAAAAAGAAGAATTGCGTATGATTCCGGAGTACGTATAGTTGAACTTATAAATAAGCAAATATTGCCCAGGAGAATAATGACCAGTGAAGCTTTTCATAATGCGATAGTTATGGATATGGCTCTTGGCGGTTCAACCAATACAGTTTTGCATCTTCCTGCAATAGCAAATGAATGCGGAAAGAAACTACCGCTTACTCTTTTTGATGAAATTTCAAAGAAAACTCCTAATATTGTCAAACTGGAACCCGCAGGTGATTATTATATGGAAGATCTTGAAAATGCAGGCGGAATTTCTGCTGTTATGTCAGTATTAAAAAATAAATTGAACGATAATCCGACCGTTTCAGGATTGCGCATTTCCGAAATTATTAAAGAGGGTGAAGTAAAAAATTCTGATGTAATAAGACCTTTAAATAAACCATATAATCAAACAGGCGGAATTGCAATATTATTTGGAAATCTTGCACCTAACGGCTGTGTTGTAAAACAATCTGCTGTTAGTTCCAAAATGTTAAAATTTACCGGAACAGCACGAATTTGCGAATCGGAAGAATCAGCAATGAACCTAATCACTCTGAAAAAAGTCAAAAAAGGAGACGTGCTTGTAATACGAAATGAAGGTCCAAAAGGCGGTCCGGGAATGAGGGAAATGCTTTCACCGACTTCCGCGATAGTTGGCATGGGACTTTCTGAATCTGTTGCACTGATTACTGATGGCAGATTTTCAGGCGGGACCCGCGGTCCGTGTATCGGACACATTTCGCCCGAAGCAATAGCAGGCGGTGTTATAGGAGTTATAAAAGACGGTGAAGAGATAACAATTGATATACCAAATAGAAAAATAGTCGTAAGACTTACTGATGTTGAAATAAAACTGCGTTTAGCAAGAAAAAAAGTGATAGAACCAAAAATAAAGACAGGTTGGCTTTCAAGATATGCAAAGCTTGTAACATCAGCAGACTTAGGCGCTATTTTGAAATGATTATACTGATTTTTGAGGGTCTGCTGAGTTTTTCAGCAAACCCTAATAATGCGAGGTGAATAATGTTAAAGACAGGCGCAGAGATATTTGCAGAATCTCTATTAAAAGAAAATGTGAAAGTAGTATTTGGAATTCCCGGAGGACAAGTCCTTCCTATTTTTGATAAAATTTACGATTACAGAAACAAAATTAGATTCGTTCTAACCCGGCACGAACAAGGTGCAGGTCATATGGCTGACGGGTATGCACGCTCAACCGGTGAAGTAGGTGTTTGTTTAGTAACTAGCGGTCCCGGAGCAACAAATCTTACAACTGCACTTGCTACCGCAAACATGGATTCTATACCCATGGTTGCATTTACGGGACAGGTGGCAACAAGTTTAATTGGAAACGATGCCTTTCAGGAAGCGGATACTACAGGTATAACTAGACCTGTAACAAAACATAATTTTCTAGTTAAAGATGTAAAAGAACTTGCAAAAACAATTCATGAAGCATTTTATATAGCAAAAACAGGCAGGCAAGGACCTGTTCTTGTAGATATACCTGTTGACATTCAACGCGCGGTTACAGAATTTGAATATCCGGAAACTGTTGATATCCGCTCTTATAAACCTGTTTATACAGGGCACGCTGGCCAAATAAAAAAAGCAGCAGAATTAATTAATTCTGCTAAACAACCATTACTTTATGTAGGCGGCGGAATAATTTCATCTAATGCTTCTTTAGAATTATTAAAACTTGCTGAAAAAATACACACACCCGTGACAACAACTCTATTAGCTATAGGATGTTTTCCTCCAAATCATCCTCTAAATCTTTATATGCCGGGTATGCACGGTAATTATGCTGCTAATCTTGCGTTTCAAAATTGCGATTTGATAATTGCTATCGGCGCCCGTTTTGACGACAGGGTAACCGGCAAACTTACTGCATTTGCGCCAAAAGCGAAAATTATTCATATTGATATCGACCCAACATCTATATCTAAAAATGTTTTTGTTAATATTCCGGTTGTAGGCGATGCAAAAAGTATTATTACTGAGTTATTAAAATATGTAAAAAAGAAAAATAACAAGGAATGGTTAAAGAAAATTTCCGAATGGCAGAAAACAAATCCGTTCTCATATAAAAAAGATAGTAAACTTCGCCCGCAATATGTTATCGATAAAATTTCGCAGATAACCAAAGGGGAAGCAATAGTTGTGACTGAAGTGGGTCAAAACCAAATGTGGGCGGCACAATACTACAAACCCAAATTTCCAAGACACTTTTTATCAAGCGGCGGATTAGGAACTATGGGCTATGGTTTTCCGGCTGCTATAGGTGCAAAAATTGCAAATCCTAAAAAAATAGTTATTGATATAGCCGGAGACGGTTCAATTCAAATGAATATACAAGAGCTTGCAACTGCAGTATTGAATAACATAAATGTTAAAATAGTAATTTTAAATAACGCTTGCCTTGGCATGGTACGTCAATGGCAGGAACTGTTCTATAAGAGAAGATATTCCGCGGTTTGTCTATCTAAACCCGATGGCTGTTTAGCTATGGATGCGTCAGCTAAAAGACCTGCGGCAATGATACCGGATTTTGTAAAATTAGCGGAATCGTACGGCGCTGTTGGCATAAGAATTACAAAGAAGGAAGATGTTGAAAGTACATTAATAAATGCATTAAAAATTGATAAAACTGTTATAATGGATTTCATTGTAGAAGAAGAAGAAAATGTTCTTCCCATGGTACCGGCAGGTTCTGCGTTGGATGAGATTATAACAAGCTTAGCTTGAAAAGCAAGTTAAAATCAAAAGTATAAATAAAAATTGAGACAAAAACAAAGACTTGATTTTAGTTTTTAACTTTAAATTTTAACTTGAATTTATTATAACTTTTAATTTTTAATTTTAAATTGCCTTTTTGGGGGTTTTATGAAACACACAATTTCAGTTTTAGTCGAAAACAAATCAGGTGTTTTAGCAAGAATTGCAACGCTTTTTGCAGCACGCGGCTACAATATCGATTCATTAGCAGTCGGTGAAACAGATGACCCGACTATTTCAAGAATGACAATTGTAGTAAACGGTGACGAAAAAATACTTGAACAAGTAGAAAAACAATTAAATAAGCTGATTGATGTTATAAAACTAAATGATTTTTTAAATATAGAGCATATTGAAAGAGATTTAGTGCTTATTAAAGTTAAAGCAGATAAAAATACAAGAAACGAAATACTACAGATTGTGGATATATTCAGAGCAAAAATTATCGATGTTTCAGTAAACACAGTTATTATTGAAATGACCGGCGACGAAGATAAGATTCAGGCAATATTAAATATGCTTAAACCGTTCGGTATAAAAGAAGTTGCAAGAACAGGTATTATAGCAATCGCAAGAGGCGCATAATAAAAGCAATTAAAAATTAAAAGTTAAAAGTTAAAAATTATTCAATCTAATATAAAACCAATGAAAAATTTAAAATTACTTTACTTTTTACCCGTTCCCCGTTACTCGTTACCCGTTACTCATTACTTGTCTTTTACTGGTTACTCATTACTCGTTATTTGTTTTTTATTTATTGGTTGTGCGCCGAAAGCAAAGTATATAATAGAAAATTATATACCGCCTGCGCGAGTTGCTGTTTTGCCGTTTTCCAACCAATCCATTGATTTGAATGCACCGGTTTTATTGCGGTATCTTTTTAATAAACGGCTAACCAATATTGGTTATAACACTATTCCGCTTGAAGAAATAGATGAGAAATTAAGAAAAATGGGTATTACCGAAGCCGGGCAATTTCCGACAACCACCCCGAAAGAATTAGGTGAAAAATTAAACGTTGACGGGCTTTTTTTCGGAGATGTAATAGAGTTTAAATATACTACTCTTGGTTTTTATTATGCAAGAACTGTCGAGGGAAATTTTAAATTATTTGATGCAAAAACAGAACAGCTTTTATGGGAAGATGAACGAAAAGTTTCAAAAAAAGAATTTGAATTTAAGGATATCGGGAGAGCGTTTGCCTCACAACTTGTTGAAAAAACTATAGATAAAGCTTTGCACTCACCGTTAAAAGAGGAAGCTAACGGTGTTATTAACACAACTTTAATGACGCTTCCAAAAAAATAAGAGGAGGAAAACATGAGAGTCAAAAGTTTAACGTTATTGGGTTTGATTTCATCATTCGTCGTTATCTCTGCATTTACTGGTTGTGCTCCGTCAACAACAGTCAAGAAGAAACAAGCTGTTACAATTGAGAAACCATCAGAGAATGTATTTATTCCGCCAAAAAAGAAAATATCTGTTATTGAATTTGAAAATAAAACAGCTTACGGTCAGAGAAGATTAGGAACCGCAGCTTCAGATATATTATTGACTGAACTAGGAAAATCACAAAAATTTATTCTAATTGAAAGATCCAAACTCGATAAAGTTATGGAGGAGCAAAAAATTCAAACGACCGGATTAATTGACGCTAATACAGTTACCCAAGTGGGGAAAATATTAGGCCTGGATGCAATAGTAATCGGTTCTATTTCACAATTTGGCGTAAAAACAGGCGGGTCTGATTACCTTATTACCCAATCCAAACAACAGGTTGCAGAATGCACCGTTGATATAAGAGTTATTGAAGTAGAAACAGGTAAAATTATATACGTTGATTCCGGCAAAGGTGTTTCAAAATCTTCAAAAGGCTCATTTTTAGGTATGGGCACTAAAGGCGGATATGATGAAACGCTTGAAGGTGAATCTTTGCGCGCAGCCATTGCAAAATTTGTAGATAATATTGTTATTCAGGTTAACGCCCGCCCATGGTCTTGCAGGGTTGCAGAAGTTGATGAAAATAATATTTATTTGGATGCGGGTAAAGAATCAAACTTGAAACTTGGTACAAAATTAGTAGTTTATCATCAGGGCAAAGAAATTAGAAGTCCTGATACCGGAATGGTAATCGGTAAAACAGAAAGCAAAGTCGGAGAGATAGAAGTTGTTGATTATTTCGGTGAAAATGGCTCAACCGCTAAAGTTGTTACCGGCGGTAAACCCATACGCGGTGATTTATGCCGCCTTGTTAAATAAAGAAAGTAACGAGTAACGAGTAATGGGTAACGTGTAAAATGAAGGAGGTTTTTTATAATTTTTTATCCGCCGCGTCTTTTGGATTAATTTTACTTTTATCTATCGTAGTCGGACTCGGCATAGGTATTTTTTTGGATAAATTATTTAAAACTCATCCTATATTTACAATAATTTTTACGTTAATAGGAATGATTAGCGGATTATATTCAATATTTAAGGAGATAAAAAAATTTCAAAAACAATAATTTTAATTCTAACAATAATAACAGTAGCTATTGTATCATTTGCATTTCAAGATAAATATGTGACAATCGGAATTGTCGGCGGAACGTTTCTTGGCTTAATAAATGTCTTTTTGATTTTTTTTACAACCAGAAATCTTAAACTTCAAACATACTTCTTGAGAACAATCCTGAAATTTGCTATAATTCTAACTCTATTTTATATTCTATTACGGTTACAGGCAAACGTGATTGCAATTTTAGCCGGATTTGCCTTACCAATTATACTTATCTCCATTGAGGCTATAAGATGCAAATTGTTAAAGAAGCAATAGAATTCAACATCCCGCATGTTCCTACAATAATATTAATGTCTTTAATTTCATGGACATTAATTTTTATTGTATCAATAATAGCGCGTAAAAACATTTCAATAGTTCCCAAGAGTATGCAGAATTTCTTTGAGATAATTTTCGAACAGATTTTCAATTTAGCAGATAACGTAATCGGTAAAGATGCAAGAAAATATTATCCTCTATTTTTAGGAATATTTTTTTTCATATTTTTTTCAAATGTTCTAGGTATAATACCAGGTATGATTTCTCCGACATCCAACATAAATGTTCCTATTGCGCTATCAATAACTATATTTTTATATTACAATCTCCAGGGATTTATGAAACATAAAATCTCTTATTTAAAAAAATTTATTATTTCCGGCCTTCCTTTATGGATGTTCCCTGTAAACATACTCATTTTTTTTATAGAAATTATCAGCCAGTTTGTTAGACCTTTTTCTCTGTCACTACGTTTATTTTGCAACGTATTCGCAAAGGAAACATTGCTGGGTGTTATGGCAAGTTTAATTATTACATTTCTTCTATTACCTGGTATGTCTAAAACTATTGTTATCATGCCGCTATTTCTAAGACCAATCATTATTATTTTAGCTATATTAATAGGTTTGGTACAGGCATTAATATTTTTACTATTGAGTATAACTTATGTTGCTGGTGCAGTGAAAGCAGAACATTAGATGTCTGATTACACAGATTTTGAGAGACGATTACACAGATTAAAAACAAAACGGTTACAGTGATTAAGGGGCCAGAGGATTATGATGATTAATCCCCGTAATCAGCAGCTTAAATCCCTGTAATCCATTTTTAAAAGGAGATGGTATATGAAAAAAGGGTATTGGATTTATGGTTTTTTTGGTTCTTTAATTGTAGTATCAATTTCATCACTTGTGTTTGGTGCTGCTGAATCAACGGCTGCAACTGCTGTAACTTTAGCACCCGGAGCAGCTGATTTTTTTACAAAATCAGTTGTTGTTGCAAGCTCTGGACTAGTGATTGTTGCCGTCGCGGGAGCACTTTCACAAATGTTTTCAATTAGAAAAGCATTGGAAGGAATAGCTCGTCAGCCTGAAGCCGGTGCACAATTACAGTTATCTATGATTATCGGTCTTGCATTCATTGAATCATTGGTTTTATATGTACTATTTATAAGTATAATTCTTTTATTTGCAAATCCGTTTACGAAGTATTTCATCCAATAGCATTCGCTCGGGAGTTCGTTTCGTCAGCACACGGTCCCCTGGTGGGGCCGTCCCCACTCGTTCCGCTGAATGCGTAAGCGGAACTCCGTGAGGGCATTCCTCAACGACTCCCTCGTTCATCGATTAAGGGTATTATGTTAGAAATTGATTTAAAGATTATTTTGGTTCAAATTGTAACTTTTTTAATAGGTATTCTCATACTATGGAAAATTGCATGGAAACCGCTTGTTCAAATTTTATTTAAGAGAAAGAATGATATTGCTAAAAATATTTCCGACTCGGAAAATTTTAAACAAGAAACTGAAAGACTTAAAGTAAATTATGAACAGATGATAATTGATATAGATAAAAAGGCAAAAGAACTTCTTGAAAAAGCATCTTCTACTGCCGAAACCCAAAAACAGCAGCTAATCACAGAAGCACGGGATGAAGCTAAGAAAATACTCGATTTAGCTAAAAAACAGATGGAACAAGAAAGAGAGTCGGTAAAAAGTGATTTAAGAAAAGAAATTGTTCCAATAGCTATATCCATAGCTGAAAAAATATTAGATAAAACTATGGATAAAAGTACACAAAACCAGCTTATTGAAAAATTTTTAACGGATATATCCGAGATTAAACAATGAGACCGTTGAAAAAGTCTTCAACGATCTCTATGATTTTTGGGTTTTTTAAAAATCAAAACAATGAAAAAAAATAATTCTAGAAAATATGCCAAGGCACTCTTTCAATTGGCTACCGAAACTAATCAGGTAAAAGAAATTGGAGATGCGTTTGAGAAAATAAAACTTCTTTATGAAAAAGAAACAATAAATTTTTTTATTAATCCGTTTATTGATGAGGAAACAAAATTCGATGTTATTAAAAGTAGTTTTGATAGTCTGCCAAAGATATTATTAAATTTATTATTTATCCTTATTGAAAGAAGAGAATTACGGATTTTACCTGATATTGAATCTAAATATATAATAGAAACTCTTGATTCTCAAAACACAATTTCTGCAGAAGTTATATCAAGTATTAAACTTGAAATACAGATTTTGGATAAAATTAAAAATAGGGTTGCTAAGATTACCAACAAAAATATTTTAATAAAGGAATCTATTGATAAATCAATACTTGGCGGATTAATAATTAAAGCAGGTGATTTGGTTATTGACGGAAGTGTAAGAGGAAAAATAGAGCAAATGGGACAAGAGATGAATTCATGAGTAACTAGTAACGGGTAACGCTTGCCCGCCTGTGGCGGGGGTAATGAGTAAAAGGCAGCATACCTACGTTCCGAAGGAACTTCGGCTGACAAAACAAGGATAATTTATGAAACAGGAAGAAATTACAGACATTATTAAATCGAAAATTGCATCATTTAAAAAGAATATTTCAGTTGATGAGGTGGGAAGCATTGTTTCTGTTGGCGATGGTATTGCGCGAATTCAGGGTTTAAACAATGCTTTTGTTAATGAACTGATTGAATTTCCAAATGGTGTTTTTGGTATGGCTCTTAACCTTGAACAGGAAGAGGTAGGCTGTATTTTATTCGGAGATGAAAAACTTCTTAAAGAAGGCGATATTGTAAAAAGAACCAGACAAATAATGGAAGTGCCTGTGGGTGAACAACTTATAGGTCGAATTATTAATCCTTTAGGGTTTTCACTTGACGGAAAAGAAAACCCTAAAACTGACAAAAAAAGACCAATAGAAATCGTTGCACCCAATATAGCGGAAAGGCAGCCGGTAAAAATACCTCTGCAAACCGGTCTAAAAGCAATCGATTCAATGATTCCAATCGGCAGAGGCCAGCGGGAATTAATTATTGGCGACAGGCAGATTGGCAAAACCGCAATAGTTGTTGACGCAATTATCAACCAGAAAAATGAAAAAAACAGGCCTATTTGTATATATGTCGCTATAGGACAAAAACAATCTACAATAGCAAGTATTTTCGATACATTCAAAAAATATGGTGCAGATGAATATACCATTATGATAGCAGCTTCTGCCGCAGATGCAGCCCCGCTTCTTTATATTGCACCCTATTCCGGCTGTGCAATTGCAGAAGAGTTCATGTGGAAAGGAAAAGATGTCCTGATTGTATTTGATGATCTTTCAAAACATGCTCAGGCGTACAGACAAATATCTTTGCTTTTAAGAAGACCTCCCGGAAGGGAAGCATACCCCGGAGACGTTTTCTATTTACATTCTCGTCTGCTTGAACGGGCGTGTAAACTTTCGGATGAAAATGGCGCCGGTTCTATAACCGCATTGCCTATAATAGAAACTCAAGCCGGTGATATTTCAGCTTATATTCCGACAAATGTTATATCGATAACTGACGGACAGATTTATCTTGAAAATAATTTATTTTATTCCGGTATCCGCCCCGCGGTAAATGTAGGATTATCAGTTTCACGTGTCGGCGGGAGTGCCCAAATAAAAGCGATGAAACAAATAGCGGGCAGTTTACGGCTTGATATTGCACAATATAATGATTTATCTTCTTTTGCACAATTTTCTTCCGAATTGGATGCTGCAACTAAATCTCAGATAACAAGAGGAGAAAGACTCGTTGAAATTCTTAAACAGGACCAATTTGAACCGTTAATAGTTGAAAAGCAAATACTCATAATCTTTGCAGGAACAAAAGGTTTTCTCGATGATATAGAATTATCCAAAATAAAAAAATTCGAGAAAGATTTGTTTGATTTCTGTGAAAAAAATCATCCGGAAATAATAAGCGACTTAATTCAAAAAAAGGAAATAACCAAAGAGCTTGAAACAAAATTAAGCGATGTTTTGAAAGAATTTAAAAACATTTTTACAACTGAATAAATTGGAAATATATGGCAACGTTAAGAAAAATACGTCAGAAAATAAAATCAACAAAATCTATAGAAAAAACCACCAAAGCAATGGAAACAATTTCATCTGTAAAATTCCAGAAAGCTCAATTAGAATTAAATGCTACAAAACCTTACCAGCATAAAATACAGCAACTTCTTTTTGATACTTTAAAAAGGACAACAGGTTCACACAAGTTGTTCGAAGACAATACAAGCAACAAAGAAGGGTTATTAATTATTACTTCTGAAAAAGGACTTTGCGGTTCTTACAATACAAATATTATAAAAAAAGCTATGGATTATATTATTTCTCATCGTGACAAAGATATTAAAGTTTTAGCTATAGGAAAAAAAGGCAGGGATTATTTAAAAAGAAATTGGATAAATATAACTTCCGAATATTTTAATATATTTAAGAAATTTTCATCGGTACAATCAGACGTGATATCGGAAGAAATTGTTAAATTGTTTTTATCAGAAAAACTTTCCAAATTTAATGTTATTTATTCCAAGTATGAATCTTTATTCTCGCAACCCGTGGTTATAAAACAAATCCTTCCAATTGAAAAGGTGAAAGTGGATGATCTGAAGTTTGATTATATTTATGAACCTTCAAAAGAAATCCTTATTGAAGAATTGCTTAATAGATATTTTAAATCAAATATATTTCATCTTTTGATTGAATCTTATACTTCCGAAATTGCAGCAAGAAGAAACGCTATGCAGAATGCAACAAAAAACGCGTCAGAACTAATTGATGATCTTACATTGCATCTTAATAAGCTTCGCCAGCAGCAGATAACTAAAGAATTAATTGAGATAGTTGGATCAATTGAGGCAGGTAGAGTATGAATATAGGTAAAATCGTACAAATAATAGGTCCTGTTGTAGACTGTGAATTTTCAAAAGACAAAATGCCGAAAATTTTTAATGCACTTAAAGTCAAGAATAATGTTCTTGAGGTGGAATCCCATATCGGAGATAACACCGTTAGATGCATTTCTCTTGCACCAACAGACGGATTTGCACGGGGTATGGAAGTTGAAGATACAGGTGCACAAATAAAAATACCCGTCGGTAAAAATTGCTTAGGAAGAGTTATCGACCTTTTAGGAAATCCGTTAGACCATCTCGGAGAAATTAAAACAGATTTGTACAATGAAATACACGCCAAAGCGCCTACAATTGTCCAGCAAAAAACTACACCTGAAATATTCGAAACAGGAATCAAAGTAATCGACCTTTTGCAGCCATACCAAAAAGGCGGAAAGGTGGGCCTTTTCGGAGGTGCGGGTGTCGGCAAAACAGTTGTTATAATGGAGTTAATACACAACGTTGCAACCCAGCACAACGGTGTATCAGTATTTGGTGGCGTCGGTGAAAGAAGTCGTGAGGGAAACGATCTTTGGCTAGAAATGAAACGTTCAAAAGTTTTGGATAAAACAGCACTGGTATTTGGCCAGATGAACGAACCGCCAGGTGCAAGATTCCGCGTAGCACTTTCCGCATTAACACAGGCCGAATATTTCAGAGATGTTGCAAACCAGGATGTTCTACTTTTTATTGATAATATTTTTAGATATGTTCTGGCAGGAGGTGAAGTTTCGGCACTACTTGGCAGAATGCCTTCCGCTGTCGGTTATCAGCCGACCTTACAAACCGAGATGGCACTGCTCCAGGAAAGAATAACCTCAACACAAAGCGGTTCAATTACCTCTGTTCAGGCAATTTATGTACCCGCTGATGATTTAACAGATCCCGGTGTAGCTGCTACATTCTCACATCTTGATGCAACTACGGTTCTGTCCCGTCAGATAGTAGAACTCGGTATTTATCCTGCCGTTGACCCATTGGAATCATCTTCAAAGATTCTGGACCCGAAAATTCTTGGCGAGGAACATTATAAGGTAGCAAGAAATGTACAGAAGATTTTACAAAGATATAAGGATTTGCAGGACATCATTGCAATTTTGGGTATAGATGAACTTTCAGAAGAGGATAAAATAGCAGTTTCCCGTGCAAGAAAAATACAAAAATTCTTATCACAGCCGTTCTTTGTCGCTGAAGAATATACCGGAAAACAGGGAAGATACGTTCAATTAAAAGATACAATAAAAGGTTTCAAGGAAATAGTTGAAGGCAAACACGATTTGATTCCTGAACAGGCATTTTTTATGGCAGGAACGATAGAAGAAGTTATTCAGAGAAACAATAGTAATGGGTAATCCCGATAAATCGGGACAGGCTGAGTAACGAGTAACGGGTAAAATGAAAACATTTTCACTAGAAATATTAACCCCGGAAAAAATATCTTTTAAAGACACAGCAGAATTTGTGTCTTTTCCCGCATACAAAGGCGAAATGGGGGTATTACCGGGACATATCGATTATCTGACACTTCTTGTGCCGGGTGAAATTAAAATAAAAAATGGTAACGATATAAAACTATTTGCTATATCAGGCGGATTCGCCGAAATCCATAAAAATAATGTTACAATCTTATGTGAAACTGCAGAAAGTGCCGAAGAAATAGACATTGAAAGAGCGAAATTAGCTAAACTTAGAGCTGAAGAAAAACTAAAAACTCCGGATAAAAATATGATGGAAATCCAAGCTTCGCTTAGAAAAGCTATGATCCGCCTAAAAGTTGTAAGTAACCTCCAAAGAAGAAAAAAAACAACAAAACAATAAAGAAAATAAGTAACGGGTAATGAGTAACGAGTAATGGGTAATATGTTAACTGCTATTTTTATTGTTTTTTATGCTATTTTTTGTATAATAAATCGATATGTTACCTGATAAAAACGGTTACTTTGGAAAATTCGGAGGCAGATATGCTCCTGAGACGTTAATTCCAGCAATTATTGAACTTGAAAATTTCTATAAAAATATTAAAACTGACAAAAGTTTTCATGCTCAGTTAAACTACTATCTTAAAAACTACGCAGGAAGATCAACACCTCTATATTTCGCCAAAAACATCTCAAAAATATTTTCATCAAAAATCTATCTAAAAAGAGAAGATCTATGCCATACAGGTTCACATAAAATTAATAATGCACTTGGACAGGCACTACTTGCCCAAAAAATGGGTAAAACCAGGATAATAGCAGAAACAGGGGCAGGTCAGCATGGAGTAGCAACAGCTACCGTTTGTGCCCTGTTAGGAATTAAATGCGAAATTTTTATGGGCTACGAAGATACAAAAAGACAGGCTTTAAATGTTTATAGAATGAAAATACTGGGTGCTAATGTTATACCGGTATATTCCGGCTCAAAAACACTTAAAGATGCTATAAATGAAGCTATGCGCGATTGGGTGACAAACATAAAAACAACCCATTATCTTATCGGTTCTTGTGTCGGACCGCATCCATATCCCATGATTGTGCGTGACTTTCAATCTATAATTGGTAAGGAAGCAAGGAAACAGATTTTAGAAATTGAAGGACATTTGCCGGATTATCTATTAGCTTGTGTCGGCGGCGGAAGCAACTCCATCGGCCTTTTCCATCCTTTCTATAACGACAACAACGTAAAGTTTATCGGTGTCGAAGCCGGTGGTTTAGGACTTTCTTCCGGGAAACATTCCGCAACACTGGAAAAAGGAAAGATCGGTATTCTGCACGGATCAAAAAGTTTCATACTTCAAAATAAAGACGGGCAGGTTCTAGAAACACATTCAATCTCAGCCGGACTTGACTATCCGGGAGTCGGACCAGAACATTCTTACTATAAATCAACAAAACGTGCTGAGTATGTTTCTGTTACTGACAAAGAAGCAATTTACGGTTTTAAATTATTATCTGAAAGTGAAGGTATTATACCGGCACTTGAATCTTCTCATGCAATCGCTTATTTGTCCAAAATAAAAAATAAAATAAAAAACAAAACTATAATTATATGCCTTTCCGGCAGAGGCGATAAGGATGTAGAATACTTAAAATCAAGGTAGAAGGGTAGAGAGGTAGAGAGGTAAAAAGAAAGATCGTTAGCAGTTTATAATTCTGTATTCTGTATTCTGTATCCTGTATCCTGTATCCTGTATCCTGTATCCTGTATCCTGTATCCTGTGAGCTGCATTATGAATAATTTAGAAAAAACATTATATAAATTAAAAAAAGAAAAAAAGAAAGCAATCTCTATATTTCTTACTGCAGGTTATCCAAATGTAAATACTACAGAGAAATTGATAATTGAAATAGAAAAATATTCTGATATAATTGAATTGGGGATACCATTTTCAGATCCGATAGCTGATGGTCCGACAATACAATATTCTTCTCAAAAAGCACTTGAAAATAATGTAAATTTAGAAAAATGTTTTTCTATTGTAAAAAATATAAGAAAAAAAACAAAAATCCCTGTTATATTGATGGGATATCTTAATCCGATTTATAACTATGGTTTGAATGCTTTTTTTAGCAAATCACATAAAACAGGAGTAGACGGTATTATAATTCCTGACTTACCTTTTGAAGAAAGTTCGTTGATAAGAAAATTAGCAAAAAAATATAATATAGCTTATATACCGCTTGTAGCATTAACAAGCGGTTTAAAAAGAGCAGAAAAAATATCTAAAATATCCACAGGTTTTATTTATGTCACAGCAGTAACCGGTATCACAGGAGCGCGAGCAGAATTATCCGATGAATTAATTCCATTTTTAAAAAAACTTAAAAACAAAACTTCAAAACCATTGTTTGTTGGCTTCGGTATTTCTAAACCTGAACATATAGAAAAATTAAAGAAATATTGCGAAGGTTTTATCATAGGAAGTGCAATAATTAGTTTAATAAAAAAGAAGAAATCTATTATAAATTTTCTTAAATATATCACTCGTAACATTTAATTTTTGTGGAGGGTTCATTATGCCAGTAGAAGAACCAAAAGGTAAAATATCCGTACCTGACGGCTTATGGAAGAAATGTGATAGCTGTCAGAATATTATTTATAATAAGGAGCTTTCGGAAAATCTTTTTGTTTGTCCAAAATGCGGATATTATTTCAGATTATCTTATCAAGAAAGAATAAAACAACTTCTCGATGAAAATAGTTTTATCGAGATAGAACCTAATTTAGAATCAACAGATCCGCTAAATTTCAAGGACACACAGAAATATTCGTCGAGAATAAAAAACACCAAGAAAAAAACAAAATTAAATGAAGCCGTAACTATCGGTACAGGCAAAATAAATAATACAGAAATTGCGCTATGTGTTATGAATTTTGATTTTATGGGTGGAAGTATGGGAAGTGTTGTGGGCGAAAAAATTACAATAACAATTGAAACTGCTATAAAAAATAAATTGCCACTTATAATAGTATCGTCTTCCGGCGGTGCAAGAATGCAGGAAGGTATATTTTCGCTTATGCAGATGGCAAAAACTTCGGCGGCACTAGCAAGACTATCTGAAAAAAATATTCCTTTTATATCAATTCTGGCTCATCCTGTTACCGGCGGTGTATCCGCTTCTTTTGCGATTTTAGGCGACGTAATAATAGCAGAACCGAAAGCTTTAATTGGATTCGCAGGCCCCCGGGTTATTGAGCAAACAATAAAACAAAAACTTCCGGAAGGATTCCAACTTTCAGAATTTTTACTTGAGCATGGTCAGATTGATATGATTGTTGAAAGGAAAGAACTTAAAAATACAATATCAAAAATTTTAGATATGTTAAAATGAACTATCAACAATCGCTAAAATATGTATATAATCTTGGCGAATTTTCATATGATTTTGATTTGAATCGAATAAAAATATTTTTAGAAAAACTCGCTAATCCGCAGGATAAACTCAAGATAATTCATGTCGCAGGAACCAATGGAAAAGGTTCTGTCTGTGCCTACATCTCCTCAACCTTACAAAATGCAAAATACAATGTCGGACTTTTTACATCTCCTCATATTTCAGATATCAGGGAACGAATACAAATAAATAGAAAATTAATATCTAAAAATGAGTTTTCAGAATTTACAACAAAATTTCATAAATTAGCAAATAAATATTCATTAACCTATTTTGAATTTTTAACGGCAATGGCTTTCTGGCATTTCGAAAGAAGAAAAGTAGATTTTGCAGTAATAGAAGTGGGCCTTGGTGGCAGATTAGATGCAACAAATGTAGTAAAAAATACTCTTATTTCTATAATTACAAATATTTCGCTTGAACATACACAATATCTTGGTTATACAATAAAAAAAATATCAGGAGAAAAATCGGGAATTATAAAAAACAATGGAACTGTTATAACCGGTTCAACAGGTATTGCATTAAAAACTATAAAAGAATTTGCAAAAAAAAAGAATGCGGCAATTTTCCCTGTGAAAATAACAAAGAAATATAAGCTTCCGCTATTTGGAAATCATCAGCAACAAAATGCTTCTATTGCAGCTAAATGCGCACAAATATTGAATATTTCTAATAAGAACATTCAAGAAGGATTAAAAAAAACTAATTTGCCCGGAAGATTTGAAGTAAGGCAATTTCCGCCACTGAGACTTTGGCGGATTCGCCATAGAAGTAATGGCGAAAATAAATTCAAAATTATTGTAGATGTGGCGCATAATCCGGCGGGTATGCTTGTTTTAAAAGATTCTATAAAAAAATATTTTAATAAAAAACTAAATTTTGTTTTTGGAGTTTTAAAAGATAAAGATTATAAAAATATGATAAAGAATATTTCACCTATTGCAAATAAAGTTTTTATTTCAGCACCAAAAATAAAGCGGGCATTAAAGCCTGAAACGGTAAAGAACGAATTTATTAAATATATTCCTATAAAGAACGTCTTTGTGTATAAGGATATCAAATCTGCAACAAAATCAGCAGTAAATAGTTTAAGCAATTTTTGTATAACCGGTTCATTTTATACGGTTTCGGAGGCCATAAAATGTCTGAGAATCTAGTTGGTATAGATATAGGCGGAACAAAAATATTGATAATATTAATCAATAAAAAAGGGAAAATCATAAAAAGAATTGAATTTCCTATGATTAATAAACAATATAAAAATGTGCTAGAAAAAATATTGCTAAATTTAAAAACTTTCGGTAAGTTTAAATCTATCGGTATAGGCTCTGCAGGAGATATCAACAGTAAAAAAGGAATTATAAGATATTCACCTAACATCCCTGAATGGAAAAATATCAATTTAAAAAAATATTTTGAAAAAAAATTAAAAGTTAAAACGATAGTTGACAATGATGCCAATTGCGCTGCATATGGTTCATTTGTGCTTGACGGAAAAAGAAAAAATAAGAATCTTATAACTCTAACTTTAGGAACGGGTATCGGAGGTGGAATTGTAATTGATGGTAAACTTTACAGAGGCTCTACCGGCTCTGCCGGAGAAATAGGGCATATTACAATTAATCCAAACGGACCTAAATGCAGTTGTGGTAATCCTGGATGCCTTGAAGCATATATCGGGAAAAAAGGAAGAATAAGCATCGCTAAAAGTATGGGTTTTAACAAACACGTGTCTGATACTAAAATATTAACAGAATATGCAAGAAATGGAAACAAAAATGCGATTGCAGCATTTAGTAAAATAGCTTTTTATTTAGCTGTAGGTTTACACAACATCATTCATATATTTAATCCTGATATGATAACTTTTTCCGGCGGCGTTTCAAATTCTTTTGATTTATTAAAAGATACTTTAATGAAAGAATTAAATAAATTTACTTTTAAAACACCTTTAAAGCATGTTAAAATTAGAAAATCGAATTATTCTAAAGATCTCGGAGCAATAGGTGCAGCATATTTGAGTAGAGAATAGTTAATAGTTCGTAGTTACTATTACTGAAGCATAAATTATCAACAGATTAAAAAGCATTATGAAACATATAAAAAAACTATTTATAATCTTATTACCCGTTACCCGTTACTCATTACTCATTACTGTTCTTTTCGTTACCCGTTACTCGTTACCCGTTACTTATTTATATTGCGAGCAGGAAGTCAATATAACTTCCGATAAAGTTCAGTTTGATAAATTACAAGGGAAAACTATTTTTTCAGGCAATGTAAAATTAAAAACTACGGATACATATTTAAACTGCGATTCTGTGGAAGCATATCAAAAAACACAAGAGCTTTTGTTGAAAAGAATTTATTTCACTACTTGTGACCTCGAAAATCCGCACTACAAATATTATGCAAGAAGTGCCAGCCTTATAGTCAATAAAAGAATAACCGCAACAAACGTCGTATTATTTCTAGGAGATATTCCTTCAGCAATACTTCCATACTATTACAAAAATTTAAAACAAAGAAAATACAAAATTGAAATTAAGCCGGGTTATAATAATCGCGACGGATTTTTTGCAAAAGGTATGCTTGGGTATCCGCTTTCAGAATATATCTACGGGAAACTTTATCTTGATTACTTTACCATAAATGGTATCGGAACTGGAGGGGAAATTTTCTATAAAGATGAAGGCAAAGTTAACGGGACAATTTATGGATATAGAATTAAAGGAAAAAATTTCGCATCTAAACCCGGACAAATCAGGTGGAATTCAAGGGTTTATCACTGGCAGAATTTAGGCCAAAACTGGATTGCTCAAATTAATTCAAATTATGCAAGCGACGAGTCATTTAACGCATATTATACAAATGACTGGATAAAAATTTATAATAGTTTAGATTCTTCGATTTCACTTACAAAAAACAAAGAGCAAACAACAACCCGTATCACATTTGCAAGAAGTGATGTCTTTGATAATAACAAAAATATTTATATCTTGAATTCCCTATCTGTTCCTGCAGTATCTTTTGCGACCAGGCAAATAAAAATAAAAAAATTACCGCTTTATTACGAATTAAATCTAAGCGGAGCAAGGTCATGGGATAAGTCAATTATTTCCACCGGTGCCTATACAACCGGTGCAACCGGTGATATCAAATTTTCCAATCCGCTTTCTATTTCAAGAAGGATTACACTAACCTCCGCAGTAGGATATAAGCAATTTTGGAAAGATAGAGACGAAATTACTGCGAGAGAAAAAAATGTTTATTCATGGCGATACAGGACAAATTTAGATTTGGATATACGCTCAACCAGAATTTTTGACCACCAATTTATCCATGAATTTGAACAACAACCTGATTTACGGCATGATGATTATCATGGAGTATTAACAAACAAGATAAGAACAATTCAATCCGTATATTTGAATAATCTAACTGTTAGAGGTTTTACAGCACTTAATATACGCAGAGCGCTTAATGAAAAAATAATATCTTTTAGAGAACGTTTAGAAGGCATAACTACTGAAATTGATTATAGCCCATACAGATTTTTTAATGTCTACTATAGAAATGATTATAACGTATTATTCAGAAAACCAAATTCCGTACAATTAGATACAAATATAAATTTTAAGGGAAATGCTTATTTAAAAAACGGAGTATCTTATAACCTTGCTGCTCCGGGCAAACTTACCACCTTTGCAGAAACCGGAATTAGACCAACAAAAAACTGGGAAATTGCATATAAAATGCAGACATCTTTAAATTATGATTTTTTAAATTATAATTTTTCAAATTTCAGATATTATGAAAATGCTATAAAAGTTTATAGAAATTTACACTGTTGGGAAGCATCTTTTTCTTATATTCAAAGAATTCCTCTTGACCAAAAAGAAAATTATTATGAATTCTGGTTTAACATCCGGATAAAACCGGGTGGCGGTGAGAAAAAGACTGAAAATCCTGAAGATGAAGAAAGAAAATGGTATCCATGGAGATATTAAAAAGACAGTACTCAGTATACAGAATACAGAATACAGTACACAGAATATAGCACTAAAAAGACAGTACACAGCACGCATAAATAGCAAATAGCTCTTACTATTTAGATTTAATTTTAACTTATGATTTTTCTTAAGACTGTATCCTGTGTACTGTATACTGAATTTAAAAACTCCTTGACTTTTTGTGTGTTTTGTGTTATAAATATTAGAGCGTTGAAAAGCATTCACCGCTCTTGATTACACAGATTTTAAAAGACGATTACACGGATATTACTGTCGGTATCTAATCTGTGTAATCTTGCTGTTTAATCGGTGTAATCAGAGATTGTTGGGTTTTTCAATCTCATTATATCCTTTTTATGAACGAAAAAATATTTTCACTCTATAAATTAAAAAAACCTTCTGGTTTTTCTCAAGTTGAAATAATGGTTACTATACTTGTAATAAGCATAGTAATAATGGGTATTATTACAACTTTCGGCACAATCGGAAAAGGACTTATTACATCAAAAACCAGAACTATTGCAAATAATCTAGCACAAGAAAAAATTGAATATTTAAAAAACTATTCATATGCAAGATTACTGGTAACAACATTGGACGATTTAGCAAATCATGGTCATGATGAAACCTATACAGGTTATACTCCGGAAACTTTGAGAATCGGTGATGCTACTTTTGTAAGATATACTACAGTTTGGCGTGCACGGGAAGAAGTCGATGCCGGGAACACAGTAATATCAACAATGTCTCCGACCGGGGCAGATGAAGGTATAAAAAAAATAAAAGTGGAAGTAACCTGGACAGAAAATAACGAATCAAAATCGCTTGTACTATATAACCTTAGAGATGATCCTTACAGAACAACTTTAGGCGGTACAATTTATGGCCTTGTAACAACAACAGGAACCGCAGTAGGTATCGCAAGCGCAAGAGTTGAAGTTGCTCAAAATCTAAACTGGGCTTCACAAACTTCTTCTACGGGTTATTATCTGATTAAAACCACAACTCCGGCAACAATACAACTTACTGTATCAAAGGATGGTTACTGGAACAATACTACTGCAAATTTTGCTGTATCTGCCAACCAAAACATCCAATTAACACAAAAATTGACTGGAACAGTTACAGGTTGGGCGATGATTAATGACCATCTTTTAATTTCTTTGATAGTTACAGCTACGGATTATGACAGTCATGAACAAGAATACATTCAGTTATTTAATCCAACAACGTGGGCATGGACAATAGATGATGCATCAATTGATTTATACTATGATGACAATAATCTATCTGAATTTCCGCTTAGCTTTTCTAATACTTCTGTTCCTTCGTTCAGTTATTACTTAATAGCAAACACAGGCACTGTTTATATTAATAACACAAGCGTCACTGCAGACGCAACTTACGATCAAGGAAGTCCATATCCTGATTTCATAAAAAATAGTGTTCCGGGAGGAATTATTCTTTCTTATGATTCCGGAACATCAAACAAGATTGATTCAGTAGCATGGGGAAAAAATACTGGACTTGGCGCTGATCCTCCTTCACAAGCAACTGAAACTACAGGTTTCAAAAGTAATGATGGTCCTATTGAACCTGATCATGAACTTTTCAGATACCATTTTACAGGTCAAACTTATGGATACGTTTCCGATATCCGTGGCGGTGGAGCATATGATTCTAATATTAACGATTATGATTTTTATTACAGACATGGTATTGAAAATTATTGTCCTTATAATTCTTCAACTTCTTCACCACCGGTAAGCGGAACACCTGCATATGGTGCTGTAATATCCGCAAACGACGGACTATCTTCACCAACTACCGCATACTATAAGAATAATAATAAACCCAATGCATATTTTTCCCTTACAGTTGCTACTGGAACTTGGTCTATTTATATTACATCGGGTAGTTATTACAGAGAAATTGCAAATGTCTCGGTAAATTCCAATGTTGGAACAGCAATTCCTAATTCCTCTACTTCACCTAAATATCCAGTTTATCATTCAGATTATAAGATAAACGCTGTTTTATTATCTTCTCCGTCAGTCGGCGGATTTATCACAGGAAGAGTCATACGCAGCGGAACATCAACAGGTATATCTGGTATACAAGTTGCAGTTAGCGGATACTCGCCTGCAACAACAGATTCAAACGGATATTACAATTATACAGTAGCAGAAGGTTCATACACAATAGTTGCTAATCAGGACTGTGACGATATAAATTGGACAGAAGATACAAAATTCATTGAAGTAACTGCAGGAAGATCCGTAACCGTAGATAATCTGGAACTATATACGGCCGGAAAAATATCCGGAATAACAAAAAATTCTTCAGGAGATGCATTGCCTTTTGTCACAGTAAGAGCAACAAGTACAAGCTCAGGCTTTTCAAAAGACACCGTTTCCGGCAGTGACGGAACATACTCTTTAAAAGGTATAAGAACGGCAACCGATGTTGTTCTTTATCCTGTATTAGATTCTGCTGACTCTTATATAAGAGAGGACAACTGGCCCACTCCAATAAATCTTGCACAAGGAGATGATTTAACCGGCAAAAATTTTAAAATAACATCGGTCTGGGGAAAAATTATCGGGACAGTCAGTGATACTGCGATAGGCGGCAATATAACCACGGGTGTCCTTATTATAGCGACAAACGGAACGGTCCCTGCAGAAAGTCCCGAAACAATCAATTCAACATTTAGAAGCGGAGCAAATATATATTATGGTTCTATTTCAGGCTCTTCCGGAACATATGAAATAATAGTAAGGAAAGGTTATACTTATAACTTACGGGCGTGGTATACAAAAACTTCCGGTGATTTTGTAACAACAAAAACTAAAACAGGAGTAACTGCTACAGCTGTCGATGACACTAATTCAACTGTAACTGTAGATTTTACTGGCACATGGCCATAAATAAAAAAGTGGTTAAGTGAAAGAGAAAACGGGTGGCTAAGTGGTTAGTATTGATAAAGTAAAAAGTTATACTGATTTATTAGTATGGCAGAAAAGTATTGAGTTAGTGAAAGAAGTATATCTGATTACAAAAAGTTTTCCAAAAGAAGAAGTTTATGGTTTAACAAGTCAAATACGAAGAGCCACAGTGTCAATATCATCGAATATAGCAGAAGGATTTATGCGACAGTATAAACCTGAAATTATTCAATTCCTGTATATTTCACTTGGTTCTTGTGGAGAATTACATACACAACTCGTTATTGCAAAGGAACTAAAATTTATTACTGAATATCAACTTGACAACCTAACTACTAAACACTTGTTTTTCATCAGCAGAATGTTACAAAATTTAATTAAAAGTTTGAGGAATAAATGAAACGCAAACACTTATTCACTTATCCACATATCCACTTATCTACTCGCTCAAAGGGACTTACCCTTGTAGAATTGATGATAAACATTGTATCAGTAAGCATAATTGCAATGGCTCTGACATCATTATTTTTAAAATTTATTCAGTTCTGGCAATTATCCAGTGCAAAAACTGACATACAAAGAGATGGAAGAACTGCTATTAATGCGATTAACAAGAATCTTAGACAAGCTGACGCATCTTCTATTGTAGTTGACAGGTATGATGCTAACCAACCGCCTTATTCTAGGATATCATTTACAAAAAATAACCAGATATATGTATATTATCAACAGGATCAGACACTTTATGAAGTAATAAATTCAACTATATCGTTGGCAAAATCTCTAAGATGTATTTCATTTACTTATCCGGAAACATCGGAAGATTCCATAGTAAATGTTTCCATTACTTTTGAAAAGAAAACATATAATCAAAATACAAAAGCACTTCAACTTTCAACTGCCAAAGTACGTATAATGAACTGATAAATTCATAGAAGCAGATCTACGCAGATTGGAACGCAGATTTACGCGGAAAGTGCGTTGAAGCAGATCTACGCAGATTGGAACGCAGATTTACGCGGAAAGGGCATGGAAGCAGATACACGCTGATAGCAACGCTGATCTAAGCTGATGAAAAAAATGGGGGATTTTTTATACGAAAAAGAAACTTATAAAATAAGAGGAGCATGTTTCGAAATTTGGAAAGAATTTCACGGTGCATTTAAGGAATCAATCGTTGATAACGCTCTTGGTTTAGAATTATTAAAACAAGGACTTAAAGTAGAAGAACAAAAAAGAATAGATATTTATTATCATGAAAATAAAGTTGGAACTTACATTCCGGATAAAATTATTAATGAAAAAATCCTAATAGAAATTAAATGCCAGCCGTTTATAACAAAAGAACATGAAAAACAATTTTGGTATTATCTAAAAGCAAGTAATTATAAATTAGGTTTACTAATAAATTTTGGAAGCAAGAAATTAGAAATCCGGAGACGAATTTATGATAAAGCTAGAAAAGATTAGAAGCAGATACACGCATAAAAGATATAGAAGCGGATTCACGCGGATTACAACGCAGATAAACACTGATTTTGTCTGCGTCAATCAGCGTATTGTTCAGCGTAAGTCAGCTTCGAGTTCTTCAAAAGGTCAGGTTGTAGTCATAATGTTAATCATTGCTATGATTATAGGGGTTGTCATACCGGCACTTGTCTATATGTCAACTTTTGAAGCAAAATCAATTACCAAGCAAACAAAATCTACAAGGGCTTTTCATCTCGCTGAAGCGGGAATAGACAGAGGTATTTTTAAATTAAATGAATCAGGCATTTGGGATATAGCTGTTTTAGGAACTGCAATCCCTGGTTATACCGGAAGCAGTACTGATTCAACATATTCCGATGTTGAAGGCGGTTATTACAGAATAAAATTCTCAAGCGGTCCTTCTGATAATCAGATAACTATACTATCTTCAGGAAAAGATCAAGCTACAGATGAATGCAGAACAATTCAGGCGATTTATTCTAAAACACCGGGTGTATCATCAGCATTGATTGCTCCCGGAATATCCGTAACCGGAAATTTTGTAATTAATTGGGGGCCTGTTTCTTCTACTTTAGGTATAAGTTTAAGCGGTTCAGCTGATAATTTTTACCCAAGAAAATATTCTCGTGGTCAGATATCCTGCGGTAGCGCCGGACATAATCATAATGACCCAACACCTGGCGCACCGACATCCGGACCTTCCGCTTTAGATGATGAATTTCGTGAATGGCATGACGAATTTGAGGTTGCGGAAATACCTGAAATAACTTCAGATTACAAAACGGATGCACAAGCATATACTACTGCAAATCCGGCAACACCTACCTACTTAGTTGGTAATTTGGACTTAACAGGTGCATATGCCGGTGGCGGCTCCTCTGGTCCATATAAAGAAGCATTTTCTACAACCTTTACTACTTACTATACGGAAGCCAACTGTACATTAAAATCTTGCAATGTTTACGGTAATTTAATAGTTAAAGGTAATTTGACCATTGAATCAAGTAATAAAGGAGATGATTATTTAGCTACTCCTCATGTAAATGCCTGGAAAGAATATTGTGTTGATACCCCTAATACCGGTGGCATTGAACCTGACAATACTGATCAGAATCAATATGACGGTGACGGCGGATACCATCAAATTAAAGATTTTTCAATAACCAAGCCTTGCTTCAGAGGATTAATATATGTATATGGCACATGTACCGCCAGCGCAAATCCTAATATTTACGGAGTTGTTATAGTTCGGGGTACTGCACTTGGAGGCGGAACACCTACAATATATTATGATAAAACCTGTGCCCAAAACATAAAAACTACATCAACAGCAAAACCTGTAAGAGAATCGTGGAAAGAATTGTCTCCTAGATGGTCATTATAATTTCCTGTGAACCTGCCCCGTTAGAGATTAGTTTGTATACTAAATATGTGCTATTAAAAGTAAGATATAAAAATATATGAATATTTCATATACAATACACGGAAGCATTTTTACAAACGCTTCCTATCTCGTACGGGGTAAGCCCCGTTAGAAAATGCAGTCATATAATAAATATTAAATATACTAATGGCAAAAAACAATATTAACAACATTTTCGTACGGGGACAATTTAATCTCATATCTAAATTCAAACCTGCAGGTGACCAACCCGAAGCAATAAAACAATTACTTAATGGAATTAAAATAAATCAAAAACATCAGGTTCTTCTCGGTGTTACCGGTTCCGGTAAAACTTTTACAATTGCAAACGTAATACAAAAAATTAACAAACCTACTCTTGTAATATCGCACAATAAAACGCTTGCCGCACAAGTTTATTCCGAATTTAAAGCTTTTTTTCCTGATAACGCAGTTGAATATTTTATTTCATATTATGATTACTACCAGCCGGAATCATATATACCGCAAACAGATACCTATATAGAAAAAGACGCTTCAATAAACGAACACATAGACCGACTACGTATTAAAACAACAACTTCTCTATTATCCAGAACCGATGTTATTGTTGTCGCTTCTGTATCTTCAATTTACAATCTCGGCTCTCCTGAAGATTTTAAAGAAATGTGCGTAGTTCTCGAAAAAGGTAAAACGGTTAACCGTAATTTTTTATTGAATGAATTAATAAATATACACTATGAAAGAAATGATATCGAATTTATACGCGGTAAATTCAGGGTACGGGGCGACTTAATAGATATTTTTCCTGCAAACTCCGAAACAGCAATAAGGGTTGAATTTTTCGGTGATGAAATCGAAAAAATAACCGAAATAAATCCTCTTACCGGCCACTCAATCGCACCATCGCACTATCCCACAATCTCACGATATTTCATCTATCCCGCAAAGCACTTCGTTACACCACGTCCACAGTTGGAAAAAGCAGTTGAAGAAATAAGAAGGGAACTAAAAGAACGGATTCAATATTTTAAAAAAGAAGGGAAACTTTTGGAAGCGCAACGAATTGAACAACGAACGAATTACGACATAGAAATGATGCTTGAACTGGGTTATTGCCATGGAATTGAAAATTATTCAAGACACCTTTCAGGCAGAAAACCCGGTTCAAGACCCGAATGTCTCATTGATTATTTTCCAAAAGATTTTCTTACGGTTATCGACGAATCACATGTCACAATCCCGCAAATTAACGGAATGTATAAAGGGGATAAAGCAAGAAAAGAAACTCTTATTGATTTCGGGTTTCGTCTGCCGTCAGCCCTGGATAACCGCCCTCAGAAACTTGAAGAATTTGAATCGCTAGTTGATAATGTCATTTACATGTCCGCTACACCTTCGGAATACGAACTAAAAAAATCCAGGGGTGCTATAGTCGAACAGATTGTAAGACCTACCGGACTTATTGATCCTGAAGTTGTGGTAAAACCGGTTGAAAACCAGATTGATGATTTAATTTCAGAAATTGAAAAATGTGTTATTAAAAAAGAACGGGTCCTGGTTACTACATTAACAAAAAAAATGGCGGAAGACCTTGCAGAATATCTTTTTGAAAAAAAAATAAAAGTAAAATATTTGCATTCCGGAATTCAGGCATTGGAACGAATAGAGATTTTAAGTGATTTAAGAAAGGGAAATTTTGACGTTTTAGTTGGTGTAAATCTTCTGCGTGAAGGCCTTGACTTGCCCGAAGTTTCGCTGGTTGCTGTTTTAGACGCTGATAAAGAAGGATTTTTAAGAAGCGAAACATCGTTAATTCAAGTTTCGGGCCGTGCAGCACGAAACATCAACGGAAAAGTTATTTTATATGCTGAAACCGTAACCGGCTCAATGAAACGTGCCTTAGCGGAAATGAATCGCAGAAGAAAAAAACAGGTTGCTTATAATATAAAACATAATATAAAACCCAAATCAATAATAAAAGCAATTGAAGAACTGCAAGAGTTCCAATACAAAGCAACCAAGGATTCGCTGTCATTATTAAGAGAGGACTGGGTAAAATATGCCCAAAAGAAAAATATTCCTGAATTAATACGGGAACTTGAAAAAGAAATGAATGATGCAGCCGATAATTTGAATTTCGAAGTTGCCGCTATATTAAGGGATAAGATATTTGAATTGAAAGAAATGTCTGTGAAAAAATAGAAGCAGATCCACGCTGAGAGAACTATAAGCAGATTTACGCGAATTTTTACGCAGATAAACGCAGAAAGAATAGGGTTGAAAAAAAAGGCAAAATTTAATAGAATGAAAATGAGATTGCTATTAAGAATTTTTATTGGTCATTGCGAGCGTTAGCGAAGCAATCCCAAAACATATTTTAAAGCGAGATTGCTTCATCGCTATGCTCTTCGCAATGACACCAAGGGATATCCTGATTTTATATGAACATAAAAACTCTAGTTAAATTAGCATTAAAAGAAGATGTTGCAAAAGGCGACATCACAACTAATTCTCTTATAAAAAATAATAAAATTATCTCCGCAGATTTTTTTGCTAAAGAAGCCGGTATTGTTTGTGGACTTGACATAACAAAAATGGTCTTTCAGTTACTTGACAATAAAATAATTTTTAACAAGATAGTTAAAGATGGTCAGAAAGTTAAGAATAGTCAAGTTATAGCCCAAATCAAAGGAAATGTAAAAACTATTTTGACCGGTGAAAGAACAGCGTTAAATTTCTTACAACATCTCTCTGGTATTGCAACACTTACAAATAAATTTGTCAAATCTGCCGGTAAAAAAACAAAAATCTATGATACACGTAAAACAACTCCTCTATTACGAGAAGTTGAGAAATATGCAGTTAGATGCGGCGGGGGTTATAATCACCGGCTGAACCTCTCAGATATGGTTTTAATAAAAGACAATCATCTTGAATTAGTAAAAAATTTGCATTTGAATATAAAAAATTTCCCTAAAAATAAAAAAATAGAAATTGAAGCACAAAACTTCAGTCATGTCAAACAATTCGTAAAATTAAATCCGGATATAATTATGCTAGATAATATGAATTACAATGAAATGAAAAAATCAATACAATATATCCGTAACCATTCAAAATGCGAAATCGAAATCTCAGGCAATGTTAATTCAAAAACTATTGAAAAATTCGCAGGCCTGAAACCCGACAGAATATCAGTAGGCGTCATCACCCATTCCGCTCCGTCCTTAGATATATCCCTGGAATTTTGATAGAAGAGATTACACAGATTAAAACAAAGATTACACAGATTAGGACTTGAAAGTAGTATCACTGTAATCATCGATTATTGGTTTTGAATAATCATAATCATGTTAAAAATAATCAGATTATCTAAAGTAGATTCTACTCAGAATTTCGCAAAAAAAATTGCCGATAAAGCTAACGATAATACTGTTGTAATATCTGATATACAAACCAGAGGCAGAGGCCGTTTTGAGAGAACTTGGAGTTCGCAAAAAGGCGGTTTATATTTTTCAATTATTTTAAAACCAAGAATAAAACTGAATGAAATTTTTATTTTAACATACCAAATGGCTCTTGCAGTACTGGATTCACTTAGTAAATATTCTGAAATTAAACTTAAATGGCCTAACGATGTAATTATCAAAGACAAAAAACAGCAAAAATACAGAAAAATATGCGGAATTTTAACAGAAAGCTCTATTAGACGAAATAAATTAAACTGGGTTATTATCGGAGTAGGAATAGATATAAACAATACATTACCTAAATCCCTTAGAAATATAGCAATTTCTTTGAAGGAAATTATAAAAAAAGATACATCTTTAGAACTGGTTTTTGCTAAAGTCATTAAAAACTTTAATAACTACTATAACAATTATACTTATAATAAAACAATACGTAAATACAAGACAAATTTAGCCATTCCAAATGAAAATATTACTTTTATTTATAATAATAATAAATATATTGGTAAAATTTCAAAAGTAAGAAATGACGGCGGATTGGAACTAATTTTACCAAATCAAATAACAAAAATATTTTATAGCGGAAATATAATTTTACCTTGATTTTTCTCAAAAAATAACTACAATATTTTGGGAGGTTTTATCGAATGAGTTTATTAGATACCCTAAACAATTTGAACTCTCTATGGCTTTTAATAATTATTGCTTTAGGGCTTTGTTTTATAACTATTTCGGTAGTACTTATCCTTCTAGAAAGAATAAAAAGACAAACTGTTGAAGATTTTTCACAGCAAGACAAAACAATGATTATCGGTCTTGTAGAGGAAAGAATTGACGAACTTACGGCAAAAATGGATATTTTCAGGGAAGACATCGAAACCTCAACCCAGACTTTATTCAACAAAATCACCTCTAAGGTTGACGACTTAAAAGCGACCCCTGGCCAAAATCAACAATTTAAATTAGATTCCTTGGTACCGGTAATTTCCAATCTTAATGAACATGTTGAAGCTGTTTCAAAAAAAGTTGACATTCTTAAAGAAAAAATAGATAAAGTAGAATCTGCTATTAATTATCAGATGCAGCAGGGACAATCACATGGATAAAAAAGTAATTTCTTATATAGTTTTTACGGTTGGTGTGATTTTGCTCCTAGTAGGCGGGGGACTTTTATATGTTAAAGAAAAAAATTTGAAAAATTCAGTTAATCCAGTTCAAAAAAAAGGAAAAAAAGTTGAAGTAATCTTCTCAACTCAGACAAACACAGGGTCAACAACTACAACAAAGCAACAAACCGTGACACCGGACATTCCAAAAAATAATCTCGACGTCGATACTACTAACTCGACACAAAAAAGAAAAATATCATTTAAGTTTAGAAGTTCAAAACCTCAGAGTGTATTTTTAATCGGCGATTTTAACAAGTGGAACAAAAAAGCTAATCCTATGACAAAAGGCGATAATTTTGTTTGGGAAACCACCGTTCTGTTGGCTCCCGGAGAATATAAATACGCTTTTCTAGTTGACAATAAGCAAACAAATGATCCTTATAATAAAAAAACTACCCGTTTAAAAAGCGGTAAAGCATCTATACTAATAATAAAACCTTTATAATGAAACTTCTTGCTGTAGATATAGGTAATACAACCATCAACTTTGGGCTCTTTGAAAATGGAAAGTTAATATCAAAAAAGAAAGTGCTTTCTAAAAAATTTAAAAGTAATCCCTATAAAAATTATTGTAAGGCAATTATTTCATCGGTTGTTCCTAATTTAACTTTAAAGACAAAAAAAATTATAAAAAAAGCGACAGTAGTGATTAACAAAAACATTCCAATAAAAATTAAAATAAAAAATCCAAAACAAGTTGGTACTGACAGATTAGTTAACGCTCTTGCAGCAAAAAAAATATATGGGTATCCGGCAATAATTATAGATTCCGGGACTGCAACAACTTTTGACATCATATCTAAAAAAGGAGAATATATAGGCGGTATAATAGCTCCTGGCATAAGAATATCAGCCGAAGCACTTAATGAAAAAACTGCAAAACTTCCTAAAATAAATCTAACAAACATTAACAAAAATAAATTAAATGTAGTTGGAAAAAATACAGAAGAAGCAATAAAATCCGGAATAATTTACGGTCACGTCGGCTTAATAAGGGAGGTGGTTAACGAAATCAGAAAACAAAATCCGGAAATTAGAAATGCAAAAATAATTTTAACAGGCGGTTACTCAAAGTTATTATCAAGTTTTTTTAGCTTTAAAACTGACGAAAACCTGACATTAAAAGGTTTGCAAATTATATCTGAAAATTTAAAAGTACAGAAATTAAAATAGATATTGATGATTTTTTAATCAATTTAATCGGTGTTAGAAATCTGTGTAATCAGATTCTAGGAGGAATAGTTCATGAAAAAAGTTTTAGTAATCACAATGGCATTATGTATCTGTATTCTTGGCAATGGTTTTTCGGCATCGTTAAATTTTGACGACCTTGTAAATAAGCTTTCAAAAACTTACGTTGAACCGTTAGCTAAAGATATTGGTTCCGTTCTTGCCGGCAATATGTCTCATTCCGGCACTACACTTGGCATGGTTCTCGGTGTCGATGTCGGTGTAGGTGCAGCGTTTTCAACAAAACCTTCAAATGACGATGTAATACTTAAAAACAGCATAGGAGATAAATTATTTGGAATGCCATTTATACAATTATCCAAAGGCCTGCCTATGGATTTTGATATAATGCTTCGCGGATTTCCGGAAACACAGGGAATTAAAGTACTCGGTCTTGGAATAAAATATGGTATAATCCAAAAAGACCTTGCCGCAATAAAGCTGGGATTATCGGCAATATATTCCTACAATTCACTTACATTCAATACATTTAAAGCAAGCGTCAATTCTCTGTCAGCAATGATATCCGTAAAAATACCTATGGTAGAACCATATCTCGGTATCGCAATTGATAACACAAAACTTGAAACAGATTTTACGGTTGCGCAATTACCGGCTGGTTCCTCAAATCTTAGCGTAACAACAACACAACCAAGGTACGTTGCAGGTGTAAATCTCTCGCTTATTCCGTTCACTTATATAAATGTCGGCGCAACATATCTTATAGACCATGTCGGCGCAGACATAGGAATCGGTATAAAGTTTTAAGTTGACACGTTTGCTAAACATAATAGTAAAATATAAAGATGTCCCGCCAAAATGATAATGTCTTGTATGACCAAAGTAGAAATGTCCTGAAATAGCTATGGTATAATGCCTGTAACCAGGAGGGCATTATGGTAGCAAGGGGCATAATAATGATAAGCAAGCGAGA